>Ga0172379_10003565_pt1 | contig 24509 bp, 24 predicted proteins | sample GrowelOW334metaG_FD_119756 | JGI IMG/M metagenome (GOLD analysis project Ga0172379, IMG submission 119756) | Groundwater microbial communities from an aquifer near a municipal landfill in Southern Ontario, Canada - Groundwater well OW334 metaG | ecosystem: Environmental > Aquatic > Deep...
TCCCCGTCAATTCCTTTGAGTTTTAGCCTTGCGGCCGTACTCCCCAGGCGGCAGACTTAACGCGTTAGCTACGGTACAAGAAGGGTCGATACTTCTGATACCTAGTCTGCATCGTTTACGGCGTGGACTACCAGGGTATCTAATCCTGTTCGCTCCCCACGCTTTCGTATCTCAGCGTCACAAATGACCTAGCAAGCTGCCTTCGCCATTGGTGTTCTTAGCGATATCAACGCATTTCACTGCTACACCGCTAATTCCACTTGCCCCTGCCATCGTCTAGCCAGGAAGTTTCAGATCCTAGACCCGAGTTGAGCCCGGGGCTTTAAAATCTGACTTTCCAAACCGCCTACATACTCTTTACGCCCAATAAATCCGGATAACGCTCGGGCCCTACGTATTACCGCTGCTGCTGGCACGTAGTTAGCAGGCCCTTATTCGTAGGGTACCGTCACAATCGTCCCCTACAAAAGAAGTTTACAACCCGAAGGCCTTCATCCTTCACGCGGCGTCGCTGCGTCAGACTGTCGTCCATTGCGCAATATTCCCAACTGCTGCCACCCGTAGGTGTTAGGGCCGTGTCTCAGTCCCCATGTGGCTGACCATCCTCTCAGACCAGCTACCCGTCGTCGCCTTGGTGGGCTTTTACCCCGCCAACTAGCTGATAGGAGCAAGGCCGATCTTTTTCCGCCGGAGCTTTACCCTATACCTTGCGGTACAGGGACTATGGGACATTAGCCAACCTTTCGGCTGGGTATTTCCCGGAAAAAGGCACGTTCCTTGCCATTACTCACCCGTTCGCCACGCTTTTACAAGCGTACGACTTGCATGTGTTAGGCACGCCGCCAGCGTTCATCCTGAGCCAGGATCAAACTCTCAAAAAATTTGAGTATTTAAATCTGACTTTCGTCAGACAGTTAAATGCTGGTGTAATTTATTTTACTTCTAATTAATAAAGAAGCCGATTTCTTTAACTTCTAATCTAGTAAAAGAAGTTCTCGCAACCGCAAAAATATTGAATCGATGCTATTTTGCGGTCTATTAATCATAGAAATATATTTTTTGGTGGAGATATTTCTATGTCTAGTTTCAATATTTGGATTCTCGAAACTTAGTATTTTAAAGTGCTCCATTAAGAGCAAACAAAAAGCTCCAAAGATTTGGAATCTCTTGTTCTTCCTTAATCATCTTAACATAGTTTTTTTAAAATGTAAACCCTGCGAAAATGGTCTCCTTTGCGCCAAATTTTCTGGAACAACTCATCTTCATGGTGCATATTTATATTATTATATTGTTAAAAATTTGTCAAGGTTTGACTAAATTTTCTTCTCTATAACTTTGTCAATGATGCCATATTTCTTTGCTTCATTGGCACTCATATAAAAATCACGATCAACATCAGCTTCAATTTTTTCAATCGGTTGCCCTGTATGTTTGGCTAAAATTTCATCCACAATTCGTTTAATTCGTAGAATCTCTTTGGTAGTAATTTCAATATCCCTGGCCTGCCCTTCAGCTCCCCCCATTACCTGGTGTATCATCACACGAGCATTAGGTAGGGCAAAACGTTTTCCTTTGGCACCAGCAGCCAAGAGAATTGCTGCAGCCGAAGCCGCTTGACCAATACATATTGTAGATACATCTGGTTTAATATGACGCATTGTGTCATAAATTGCCAAACCAGCCGTAACCACTCCGCCAGGGCTATTAATATAAATAGAGATGTCCTTTTTTTCATCTTCTGACTCTAGAAAAAGAAGCTGTGCCATAATAATGTCGGATACTTCATCATCAATTGGACCGCCCAAAAAGATGATCCTATCTTTCAATAGTCTCGAATAAATATCGTATGAACGTTCGCCATATTGGGTTTTTTCAACAACCATCGGTACAAGGTATTGGTTTCTAATTTCTTTATTACTACTCATATGTTTTCCTTTTTTATTGAGTTTAAAATAAACATAAAGGTAATTTCTAATTTTTAATTTCGAATTTTGAATGAATTTTTAATTACTTAATGCTTAATTCCAAAATTAAATCATTCAGATTTCAATCGAAATTCAAAATTCTTAATTCAAAATTATCTTTCGGCGTATTCTATTAATTTTTCAACCACTAATTTGCCGGCATTTTTATCTTTAAGATCGATCTTTTCTGCTTTTGCAATTTCGCCTAACGCTAAACCGATTTTAACGGTATTTTCTGCTTGTTCATGAAGATCTTTGTGTAAATCTTCTTCGGTTTTTTTAATTTGAGCTAAGTACTGTTCAAAACTCAAGCCAGACATTGCCGTACGTTGACGCATATCGTCAATCATTCGGTGGATCTCTTGATCAATCAAACTTTCTGGAACTTCCACATCAGTAATTTTTAATATTTGCTCAATAATTTGACCTTCTTTAACTTGATGAGCAGCAATTTCTTTTTGCGCTAAAATATCAACGTTGATTGCTTTTCTAAGCTCGTCGATAGTTGGTTTTTGGAACTTTTGAGCCAATTCATTATCAAGAACAGGAAGAATTACTTTTTTAACATCATTAACTTTAACCTTAAAATGAATTTTTCTCTTTTCCGGACCGACTTTAGCTTCAAACTCTTTTCCTTCACCCGCTTTTAAACCTAATAAATTTTTTTCAAACTCTGGCAAAAGAACTTTACTTCCCAGAATCACTGGATAATTTTTACTGGTATAATTTTCAAGTTCAACACCCTTTTCACTTCCAGTAAAATCAATTTCTACCCGGTCACCTTCTTGGGCTTCACCCGATGTATCGGCAAAAGTCGCATGTTGTCTTTGAAGATGAGTTAAAACTTCATTAACCTCGTCATCGGTCACCTTAATTTCTTCTTTTGATTTTTTTAGTTTAAATTTTTTGTAATCGCCAATTTTTACTTCAGGAAGAATCTCAACTTCAACTTCGTATTTGAGTTCCGCATTGTCATTTAGAATATCTTTCATCATTGTAATATTGACTTTTGGTGCCGAAACAGGCAAAACTTCTTCTTGTTTTAAAGCTTGGCCATAGGTATCGCTTAAAGCCGCATCTAGAATTTCCTGCATTAAGCGGGCTTCTCCAAAGGCAGTGATAGTCAAATGTTTTGGTGCCATTCCCTTACGAAAGCCCTTAACTTCAACTGATGGGGCAATTTGATTATAAATTTTAGTTGCATAGCCAACCATTAAGGCTGAGGGCACGTTAATTGCCAATTTAATTTTACTCTTGGATAGATTTTCTTTTTTAATGTCTAACATAGTTTTATTCCCTCTTAAATTAGTTCCTTCTTATTTTATCAGAAAAATATGTTTTTGACAAGGTATTGGCAAACGCTAAAAGATCAAATCTATTAAAAAAGCGCCGATTTAAACCGGCGCTAAAGATTCAGATAAGCTTTTTTGATTATTTCAAGCTGCTCGGTGGCCGCATACACATTGGTACAGTCTGAGCCACCCTCAAACAACCAATTTTCTAACAATTTTTGTCTCAAGTTTCCCGGAGGACAAAGTGAAGCCACGCGAGAACCATCATTAAATTTCCATGGCATTTCAGAGAAGTCCAGATTTGATAGAAGCTGGCCATTATTATCGCGCAGGGAAATTTCGTTAGAGAATCTCTCGCCGCGTAAACCAAGGTCAACTTCAATTATCATACCATTGTATTTAGCTTCCAGATAAGCCCTACTATCAACTTTATCCGGAATAATCCACTCAAAGATAACTTCCGCATTATTTAGCGGCCAGACTCCCCAGCGCTGAAGTAAATCAAGAGCATGAGGACCAATATCCATAAGGACGCCACCACCCGAAAGTTCAGGCGGCAAGTGCAAACTTGAGCAATGCATTTTTATTGCTATTTTTGTTGGCTGCAAATCTTTAATTGCTTGCCCGATTCGTTTCATTTTATTGGCAAAACTCATCTGATTAAAAACTCTTATTTGATTAGCCCGAGGATGCTTGGTCAAAGACAAAGCGTCTTCATGACTCACGCAAACAGGTTTTTCAACCATTATCTCTAGATTTGGATTTTGAAATAAAGCCTCTATAATCAAACTAAAGTGGTAAACATTAGGAGAGGCAATATAAAGATGAGTGATAGAATTGAGAAAATCGGTAAGTACTTGTTCTCCCTCTAATATCCGAATCTCATCCGAATGTTTTTTTAGTACAGGATTATTTTCGAGCTCTCTGGTCCAAACAGTTATTGGTGGAATGGACGACATTTTATTCAAAGCTAAATTGACTTTTTCAGCCACCATGCCATAACCAATAATGCCAACATGTTGCTGCATAGCCATTCTCCTTATTTAAGGTACGAGCAGAGGAAATATTTCCTCCGACAAGTAAATATGTTATAGGTTTTAACACTAGTTGTCAATAGTAATCCTGTTAAATTAGCTTTTGACAAAAAAATGGCTCATCAATTATTATGTTGAGCCATTTAAAAATTAATCTTTGATTATTTAATTAATAGTATCCGAGTACCTTTAGCCCCGGCAATTCTTTACCGGCTAAGAATTCCAAAGTCGCGCCGCCGCCAGTAGATAAGAACAAGTTGTTAGTGGCTAGTGATTGGTTGTTAGTTATTTTTTCAAATGCCGCCACAGTATCGCCGCCACCAATGACAGTTTTAGCTCCAGAATCAATTATTGCTTGGGCAATTTCTCTTGTGCCATTAGCAAATTCCTCTATTTCCGAAACTCCCATTCCCCCGTTCCAGAAAATAGTTTTGCTGTTTTTTATCACTTCGCAATAAGTTTTGATTGACTGAGGCCCAATATCAACTGAATAATAATCTTTATAATCACTATTTAAAAGATCGCTAATCTTAACTTCCCTTTTATCTTCAGCTTTTTTATTGTCTAGCGAAAGCAAAAGATCATTTGGCAAATAGACGTTGCGTCGCGAATCATCCATTAAATTAGTCCAAATAATATTTGCTTCTCTAAATGAATTAGGTTCGATTAAGGATTTGCCCATATTGTGCCGGCGCGCTGCTAAAAAGGTATTAGCAATTGCCCCACCAATTAAAAAATTATCCGCCCGAGTCATAAAACTTTTAATTACTGGTAATTTATCCTCAATCTTAGCGCCACCTAAAATAAAAGTAAAAGGATGATCAATTTCTTTTAAAAGCGCTTCAAGTTTTTCCACCTCTTTTTGAACCAGGAGGCCAGCATAACTAGGTAATAACTTAGCCACACCCTCCGTTGATGCGTGAGCTCGGTGGCAAGTCCCGAACGCATCGTTGACGTATATACTTGCTTTATTTGCCAAAGATCGGACAAATTCAGGTTCATTTTCTTCCTCCCCTTTATTGAAGCGCAAATTTTCCAGTAAAATTATTTGTTCGCTTAACTTATATTCTTCTTGAGGTTTATCAAATTTAATATTAATCGATAATAATTCGGCTAGTCGACTTGCTACCGGCCAAAGTGAATATTTATCATCTTTTTTACCATCAGGTTTTCCAAGATGCGAAACGATTATAATCTTAGAAGCCCCATTATCAATTAAATACTGAATTGTCGGAATCGATTCCCTGATTCTTTTATCATTCTCAATTTCAACACCGTCTAATGGGACATTAAAATCAACCCTTAACAAAACTTTTTCGTCTTTAATTTTAGCGTCTTGAACTTTTCTCATAATTTATTGGTCCTACTATCTATATATGACATATTCGAGCTTGTTTTTTGTCATAATTGGTATGCAGATATTTCTTAGCAGTTTCGGAACCGGCACAACCTAAAAATTCCTTATAAACTTCTTTGACAATTGGGTTCTCATGAGCGGTACGAATCTCTTTTTGTTTATCAATCTCATAAAGTGCTTCTCGGCGTTTGTTAATAACTTCCCTTGTTGCCGGTTTCGGTTGCCCACCCCCACCAACACATCCGCCAGGACAAGCCATCACTTCAACGTAATCGTAGTGTTCACCATTTTTAATTTCATCAATAATTTTTTCCGCATTAGCTAAAGTAGCTGCCACGGCGATTCTTATTTCCTGTTCGCCAATTTTAAAAGTTACACGCTTAATATCGTCCATACCACGCACTTCCTGAACATCAACTTTTTCCAGTGGTTTACCAGCTGCATAAGCTGCAGTTCGCAAAGCCGACTCCATTACTCCGCCAGTTGCGCCATAAATTGCACCAGCACCAGAAGCTTCACCCAAAGGAGAATCAAAAGGCATTGATTCAATTTTAGCCAAATCTATTTTGTTAGCCTTTAATAGTTTAACAAGTTCCCTAGTCGTTAAAACCCAATCAACATCCCAAGCCGAAGGCTTGTCCTGAGCATTATCGAAGGACAAACTATGCTTATCCTCACCTTCACGCCTGGACTCAAATTTTTTAGCGACGCAAGGCATAATGGAAACCACTGAAATATTTTCAGGGTTAACGTTAATCTTTTTAGCAAAATACGTTTTAATTAAAACAGCCAAACATTGCTGCGGTGAACGAACGGAAGTAATATTAGGAATTAGCTCTGGGTGAAAATCCTCAATATATTTAACCCGAGCAGGACAGCATGAGGTAAATAGCGGAGTCTCTTTATCTTTAATTCTATCTAATAAATCGTAAGCTTCTTCATAAGTTGTAAAATCAGCGCCCAAATTAACATCAAAAACATAATCTACGCCGATTTTTTTAAGCGCAGCCACAATTTCACCTTCCATATTTTGAGCAGGCGGCAAACCAAAACATTCCGAAACACTAACGCGAACCGAGGGAGCGATTTGAGCCACAACGATTTTATTAGGATCAGCTATATCGGCTTTTACTTCCTCAATATTTTCCTTTTCTGCCAAGCAGTTAGTTGGACAAACCAGCGTGCATTGTCCGCAACGAGTACAATCGGAATCGCTAAAATCCATTTTTCCGTTAGGTCTAAAATAAAGACAACCATCAACTTCTTGGGGTTCTGGAATGCCTAAATTATTATATTCCAAACAAGCTGTGCGACACATACCACAGCCGATACACTTATTTTCATCTCTTATAATGGCCACATCAGAATTATCTAAATAAGGTTTACCTTTTTGATTATCAATTAAACTCTGGTGCGGTTTTATTTCAATCTTCTTTCCGTTTATTTCCGTTTCCAAGAAGCCTCCCTATTTTTTATCTAAGCGATTTTTTTTATAAAAAAGTATAAAAGTGCTAATAGAAATCAGCAGTAAACCGATAATCGTTGCCATAGAAAATGATTCAACATAATCCTTATTAGAATCGGCTGAAGCAATAATTCTATCAGCGCCTAAAGTAATTACACCTACCGCAGCCACAAATAAACCAATTGATGTCTTAGTTCTTTGATTTTTCATACTCCTCCTTATGGGAGATTAGATATCCTTTAAGGTTATTTGTGTTCATCTAACCATTTTTTAAGATCATTTGCTTCTTTATAACCTTCAACGCGATCGCCATTTTTGGCAACAAAGGTCGGTGTTCCTTTAATACTATATGTTTCCCAGAGTGACTGATTTTTACCAACATTCATGGGTTTAACACGGTAACCTTCAGAAGCAAGTGTTTTTAAAACCTCTTTTTGCTTCAAGCACCAGCTGCAATAGTCAGAATAAAAATACATTACGGTTGCATCTTCGGAAAAGTACTCCTCGTTATCAGTACTTTCGCCCAAAACTGTCGGTTTAACTTGTTCATTATTATTACGATTAAAGCCCCAGACACTTAAACCAACAATCGCCGCTATCACAATTAAACCAAAAACCCAACTTTTATCGTTTTTCATTTTTCTCCTCTTAATTATTTCTTAGTTGTTACTCTCTTTTCAATATAACGGCAAAATTCAGCCAAACGATATGAATAGCCAAGTTCATTATCATACCAAGCAATAATTTTTGCAAGGTTTCCACCCACTAATTGAGTTGAGAGAAGATCAATAATCGAAGCGTTTGGATTACCCCTCAAATCAGACGAAACAAGGGGCTCATCCGTAACCGATAAAGCACCATGATAACGCGGTTCCTCGGAAGCTTTTATGAAAGTTTGATTTATTTCTTCTATGGTTGTTTCTTTCTTTAAAAGCGCTACAAAATCGACTAACGAGACGGTTGGCGTAGGAATTCTAAAAGAAATTCCATCCATCTTGCCTTCAAGACTAGGAATAACCTCAGCAGTTGCCTTGGTGGCACCAGTCGTGGTAGGAATAATTGATTGCAAGGCCGAACGGGCACGTCTTAAATCTTTATGAGGCGAGTCTTGCAGAACCTGATCCATAGTAAAAGAATGAATCGTGCTCATTAAAGCCTTTTCTATACCAAAATTATCTTCTAATACTTTTACCATAGGCGTTAAGGCATTAGTCGTACAACTAGCCATAGAAATAACTTTATCTAATTCAGGATCAAACTTTTCTTCGTTTACACCCAAAACAATTGTTTTGACTTTTTCTTCACCTTTAGCTGGTGCAGAAATAACTACAAATTTAGCACCGGCTTCAAGATGCTTTGAGGCTCCCTTTTTATCCACAAAAACACCTGTTGATTCAATCACTATATCTATATCTAAATCACGCCAAGGAAGTTTTAATGGGTCATTCTCGCTATAAATATTGATTGTTTTACCATCAACAGTAAAAGTGTTATCATCAATTTCAACTTCACCAGGAAACTCACCATAAGTTGAATCATGTTTTAATAAATGAGTTAACGTCTTTAAATCGGCAAGGTCATTAATTGCAACAATTTCCAAACGAGCGTCATATGCCGCTCGAAAAAATGAGCGTCCTATTCGTCCAAAACCATTAATAGCAATTTTCATAACATCCTCCATTAGAAATTTATTTGGTTAATCGAAATCAAAAGTTTCAGCCGGCCATTTATAATCCCTGATTTTACTTTTAATAACCGAGTAAGACAGTAATCCTTTTTGGGCCCCGATTTTTCCCACTACTGAAGCGGAATTGATTGCTCCCATTTGAAGGCAAGTAACAATCTTCTCGTTTTTAATAAGACCTGCCATAAAACCAGAAGCGAAAGCATCACCTGCTCCAGTCGAATCTAATCGATCGCCCGGAAAAATGCCGATTTTATAAAAGTTATCTCCGCTTGCTGCACAGGCGCCATTTCTACCATCGGTAACTACTACAGTCTCGACGCCAGTTTTAAGAAGGGCTTTAGTAATTTCCTTTAAAGTCAGAACCTGTTGAATCTTGGCAAGTTTTTTAGCTTCTTCTTTATTTACAAATAACACCTTTGCCACCCTTAGTAAACCGCCAAAAGAAGTTAGACCATCATTAATCTGGATACTACCTGGATTTATTGCAATTTTTATATTTTTTTCCGCTGCCATTGCAGTCAGTTTTAGATATAAATTTTTATAGTCCTCGCCCAATGGGCCAATATAAAACCATTTATTATCACTTTCCTTGGGCAAAATAAATTCTTCTGGAGTAAAGCCATGGTAAACCAAAATCGAACGTTCAGCCTTATAAGAAATAATCACGGAAAAACTACTTTTTTTTTCTGGGTACATTTCAATATACTTGGTATTTACATGATTTTCTTCCAAACGGTTAATAATTTCCTCTCCCTCAGAGCCTTCACCAACTGCGCTAACAATACCGGATTTTAAACCCATTTTAGCCAAAGCAACCGCTACGTTACAGGCAGTACCGCCAATACTTATCTCGGCGTCAGATACTGAAATCTTGCCGCCGTAGTCTAAAACCATAAACTTTTCATCACGAGAAAGATTTATTTTGTCACCAGAAATTGGCTTTTCCATCTCATTAATCGAAGGAAAAACAAAAATATCTTTCATAGCGTCGCCGATTGTTATAACATCCAGCATTTATTTTACCTTTCCTGCCGATCCAAAGAGATTTATTTTATCTTCAATTATCTTTTGAACATCCAGCATAACTTCGATCATTAAATCGCGCGGATCATCTGGCGGGTTTTTATGCTTAGTTATTTCATTAACAGATGCAATAAAACATTGCCGAATATCGGTATCAATATTAATTTTACAAATACCATTTTTAATGGCTAAACGGATATCTTTCTCTGGCACACCAGAACCGCCATGAAGTACCAAGGGGACATTTATTTTCCTTCTGATTTTCTTTAAGAGATCAATATCTAAATTCTCATTTCCGCCAACCCCATGCCCTGAACCAATTGAAATTGCCAAAAAATCGACTTTTGTTTCTTTTAAGAATTCAATTGCTTCAACCGGATTGGTTAATTGTTTAATTTTATCAGTTGAGCGCCCAACTGCCCCCAGCTCACCCTCGCAAGGCACATTAGCCCTGTGAGCCATTGAAACAGCCTGACGAGTTAATATTTTATTTTCTTCATATGATAAATGACTGCCATCATACATTACCGAGGTATAACCAGCGTTCAAACATTTTAGAACCATATCTAATGTTTTGCCATGATCCAAATGTATCGCAACAGGCACACTGGCTTTTTCTGCTTCCGCGCGAATAATTGCCGCAATTTGATCAAGGCCAGCATAGGCGATCGCTTTTTCTGACGTACCAATAATAACCGGGGATTTTAGTTTTTCGGCTGCTGCGATTATCGCTTTAGTTATTTCCAGATTTGAAGTATTAAAAGAACCAATGGCATAACCGCCTTTTTGAGCCTCAAGAATAAGTTGTTTCGATGAAGTTAACATAATTAAACCAACTTAATTTCTAATTTCTAAATAACTTTTTTGTTAATTAGATTAATTAGGTCAATTAGAAATTTAAATTATTCCTTTCCTCCCGCTTCCCGACAAATTTTAATAAATTCTTTGGCTTTTAAGGATGCGCCGCCGACAAGAACGCCGTCGATTTCTGGTTGATACAAAAATTCTTTAATATTATCCTCATCAACCGAACCGCCATAAAGAATTTTTATCCGTTCGGCAATACTGCGGCCATACTTTTTTTGAACAACATCTCTTAGATTTGAGATGATTTCATTAGCATAAGCTCCTGTCGCCGGATCTCCTGTTCCAATTGCCCAAATTGGCTCATAAGCAATAATGATCTTCTCTACTTCATCTTTATCAACACCATGCAATGCTTCTTTAAGCTGAGATATTATATCCGATTTAAGATTCACTCTTACGGGACGCCCCCGGCCACGCTTCTCTTCTTGCATCTTTTTATGTTCACCAACACAAATAATTGGCTTTAAACCATTCTTTAAAGCAGATTTGATTTTGTCATTGATTAATTCGTTAGTTTCCGCGAAATAAGACCTTCTCTCACTATGCCCCAAAATAACATATTTGGCCAGATTTTTTATCATTAGAGGGGAAATTTCACCAGTCATCGCGCCTTTATCGGCAAACCACATATTCTGTGCACCTAAGTGAAGATTTTTAGGAGATCGCTCTAGCATTTCTGCCATTGGATAAAGCCAAACAAAAGGAGGGCAAAGCACAATATCGATATCTAATCTTTCTGCCTGGTTTTTCACCGCAGTCGTTAGAACAGTTGCATCAGCCAGAGTCGTATTCATTTTCCAGTTGGCAATCACAATCGGTCGGCGCAATTTTCCTCCTTCTCGAAAATTTAAACTGATTTACTTTTATTATAGCTGAAATATTATTACTAGCCAAATGCTATAAAAAGGTTACCCATCTATTATGGGTAACCTTAAGGCTTTTTTATCTTAATTTTTATAATCAACGCAAGTATCGAAATTATTATTCTTCGAGCGAAGCACAGTGGAGTCGAGAAGTTTATAGTAGTTCTCCACCGGATTTCATCCTAGTCGAACAATATTTTCTAAATGTTTTGATAGTTATTATGGTTAGTATTTCAATATTTACGTTATTTGCTTAAAAGGTTATTACGATGACGCAAACGATAATACTCAATCGCAAACCTATGAGCTTCGTCACGGAGTTTGATTAAAATTCTCTTATCAATATCAATATCTTTTAAACCGACAAACTCGTTTTTATTTCTTTTTGGCCCCTTGGCAATTCCAACTACCGGAATTTGAATTTTCTGACGAGCCAAAACTTCCTTGACCGCATTAACTTGTGGCTTACCACCATCAATCAAGATTAGCTCTGCCTGCGGCCATTCATTATGAGCCAAGCGACGCGTCATCACTTCTTTGATCATGGCAATATCATTGCTTTCTTTTACACTTTTAATCTTAAACTTTCGATATTGATTTTTATCAACTTCGCCATTTGTAAAAACAACCATACTAGCAACTGCAAATTGTCCGGAAATATTTGAAATGTCGTAAGCCTCTATACGAGACTGTGTTGTTTTATCAATATTTTCCTCTTCCATTATAATTGCCACGTCCTGAATATGTTTTAAAGCAAACAAACGGTTTCGTAACTCGGCCGCTTTTTCAAAATTTTTTAACTTAGCTTCTTTTTTCATTTCGATTTCTATTTCGCGAATTATCTGTTTTTTGTTTCCTCTTAGAAACTGTTTAATTTGTTTAATAATTTTTAAATATTCTTCTTGGGTAATTTTCCCATTGCACATCCCTGGACAAAGACCTAAGTGAGATTCAAGGCAACCCCTCCCCGAAAGTGGCTTGCAGGACACACGATATGGAAAAATTTTTCTAATTATTTTTAAAGCTTCACGAGCTAAAGCGCCAGCCGGAAATGGACCGAAGAATTCTCCTTCTGGCAATGATTCGGTTATACGAGCAGGAAAAATTCTTGGCCAATCTTCGTTTGTAACAAAAATTCCTATATAAGTTTTATTATCCTTGAGACGCAAGTTATATTTTGGCTGATGCATTTTTATTAAATTACTTTCCAATAAAAGCGCCTCGATTGCTGAGTCAGTATCTTTAGTTTCAATTTTATTTACCTGAGCCAACATCACTTCAATTCTCGATTCTTGCGGATGCTGAAAGTAACTTAAAACGCGTCTTTTTAAAGACGTTGCTTTGCCTACATATAAGATAGTCCCTTCACGATCGTGCATTAAGTAAACGCCAGGAGTGTCAGGAAAATTTTTAATTTTTTCTACCAGTTTATTTCTATCCATGCTCAATATTTTACCATTTAATTTACAAATTGTCTAAATGTTTTTAAAACCGTTTGCGTATTTTAACGATTTATAATTGACAAGGCTATGACTTTAAAATATGATTGGTTCATATTACAGAAGGAGGATCGCACCTTGAATAAAAAACGGCAGAGTTCTTTATCGCAGGGGCTTTGGGATTTACTTGAACCTCAGTGCCAATTTCCAGAAGACTTACTTAAAAAACTCAAACAACACTTCGTAGAACAAGATCTTGGCGATTTACTAGAAAAAGTCGTTCCATGTCACTACATAACTTCACAAAGAGGGTATATAAATCAAAACACAAACCTAACTTTCATATGCATCTGAAGTTTCAACGATTTATTAAGTGAATCATTAAAAGAAATGGCTGAAAATATTCGAAGGAATACAGACTTCGAGGATGTAGTTGTAAGCTTCCTAACGGAAAATAATTTCCAAATGAATATGATACTAAATGCACCAGATGAAATATGTCAAATCAGTAATTTCACTGATAATCAATCAATCTATACAAACGAACCGCCTACTCGTTTCTATTGTCTTCCATCCGAACTAGATAGTTTGAAACAAAAAGCCATTGAACAGGCTACTCAATTAATCGAAAAACAATTTCAAGAAACTAAAGTAATCCGTCCAAATGAGATATTTAGCCTCTCACTTTAACTCACTAACCCCGCCTTCCGGCGGGTTTTTAATACGAATCGCTCAACCGGTTGAGCGATTCGTTAGGCTTTTATAATTTGGAATACTAAATTTCAGCGAAATCTGAAAGATTTCTATTTATTTTTTAATACTTGGGCTAAGAATTTGCCTGTATATGATTTTTCAACTTTTGCAATTTCTTCAGGGTCGCCCGTAGCAATAATCTGCCCGCCCTTTTCTCCGCCTTCAGGACCAAGATCAATAATATAGTCGCACGATTTAACAACATCTAAATTATGTTCAATTACAATCACGGTATTACCGGCTTCAACTAAACGTTGCAAAACTTCCAGTAATTTATTTATATCTTCAAAATGCAAGCCAGTCGTTGGCTCGTCTAAAATATATAAAGTTTTGCCAGTCGAACGTTTGGCAAGTTCGGTTGCCAATTTTACGCGTTGCGCCTCACCGCCCGAAAGTGTTGTAGCTGATTGACCAAGTTTAATATAACCCAAACCAACATCATTTAAAGTTTTTAAAATATCAGCAATTTTTGGAACATCGGCAAAAAATTCCCAAGCTTCTGCTACGGTCATATCTAAAACTTCAAAAATATTTTTATTTTTGTATTTAACTTCTAGTGTCTCGCGATTAAATCTTTTTCCTTTGCAAACATCACAAGGAATATAGACATCGGGCAAAAAATGCATTTCAATTTTAATAATGCCATCACCCGCACAATTATCGCATCGGCCACCCGCCACATTGAAACTAAACCGCCCAGCTAAGTAGCCTCGCAATTTTGCGTCTCGCGTTTGGGCAAATAACTCGCGAATATGCGTAAATACGCCAGTGTAAGTGGATGGATTTGAACGCGGCGTCCGTCCGATTGGCGATTGATCAACATCGATAACTTTATTTAGGTTCTCCGTTCCTTCAATCCGCGCAAATTTTCCCGGGCGCTCTAAGGCTTTGTTTAATTTTCTCGCCAAAGCTTTATATAAAATATCATTAACTAAAGTAGATTTCCCTGAGCCAGAAACACCGGTAACACAAGTAAAAACACCCAGCGGGAAATGAACGCTAATATTTTTAAGATTATTTTCATTGGCTCCCACTACTGTCAAAAACTTTCCTCTCACTTTGCGACGATTCTTAGGCACTTCGATTTTTCTTGCACCAGATAAGTATTGCCCAGTGATTGACCGCTCAACCTTCATAATTTCCTCGGCTTTACCTTGCGCAACTATTTCGCCGCCGTTTACACCAGCACCAGGGCCAATATCGACAATCTGGTCTGCTTCACGAATCGTTTCCTCGTCATGTTCAACCACCAAAACAGTATTACCTAAATCACGCAAATGTTTGAGTGTTTCTAAGAGTCTTGTGTTATCGCGAGCATGCAAACCAATTGATGGCTCATCTAATATATATAGTACGCCCACAAGCCCAGAACCAATTTGGCTAGCCAGTCTAATACGCTGCGCTTCGCCTCCAGCTAGAGTTGCAGCCGCACGATCTAGCGTCAAATAATTTAAACCGACATTAACCAAAAATTTTAATCGGTTATTAATTTCCGGCAAAACTTTTTCGACAATCATTAGTTCCCTTGGTGTTAGATTTAAGTTATTAAAAAAGTCCAAGGCTGCTTTAACTGACATATTAGAGACTTGAGCTAGGTTTTTATCATTAACTCTAATAAGTAAGGTTTCTTTTTTTAATCTTGACCCCGAACAAGTTGGGCAGGGCGACTGGCTCATATAGCGTTCGATTTCTGCACGAATTCCATCTGACTCAGTTTCACGGTAACGACGCTCCAACCATTTGATAATTCCCGTAAAACGAAGATTAAAAAAGCTCGCTTGACCATGAGTAAAATAACGAATTTTAACTAAATCAGTCTCCTCGTTTCCATAGAGGATTTTCTCCAACATACCTTGAGGCAAAGTGCTAATGGGAGTGTGTTCTGAAAAACCATAACGCTCGGAAACGGCTCGAAGAACCGAACCATAATAGTTTGTCGGTTTGTAATTAAGAGGTAGAATTGCTCCTTGAGAGATTGATAAGCTTTTATCTGGAACGATTAAATTAGGATCAATTTCTTTTTTTGTACCCAGTCCACCGCAATCAGGACAAGCGCCATAAGGACTATTGAAAGAAAAAATTCGCGGTTCGATTTCTGGAAAATTAGTTTCATGTTCCGGACATGAAAGTTTTTGATTTAAGATAATTTCCTTATCTTTAGAAGCAGCCATCAATAAACCGTTTGCCATTTTTAGCGCTTGTTCAATTGCTTCAGTGAGACGAGTAATATTTTCGGCTTTAATTATAATGCGGTCAACTAATATTTCGATATTATGTTGTTTGTAGCGGGCTAAAACTACTTTTTTATCTAGCTCTTGCAACTTCCCATTTATCCTCGCTTGTGGATAACCCTGTTTATAAAACTCATTTAATAGTTCGTGGTACTCGCCTTTGCGGCCGCGAACAACCGGCGCGTAGATTTCGATTTCTTCGCCTTCTGGAAGATCTAAAACCCGTTCAACCATTTGTTCAGTTGAAAGTTTTTGAATCGGTTTGTCGCAAACCGGACAATGAGGTATACCAATACGGGCAAATAGGACGCGCAAGTAGTCATAAATTTCCGTCACTGTTCCAACCGTTGAACGAGGATTATGAGAAGCAGCCTTTTGATCAATCGAAATTGCCGGACTTAACCCCTCAATCATATCGACATTTGGTTTTTCCATTTGACCTAAAAACTGACGAGCATAGCTAGAAAGCGATTCTAAATAACGACGTTGACCTTCAGCATAAATCGTATCAAACGCCAAAGTAGACTTTCCTGAACCGGAAAGTCCTGTAAAAACAATTAATTTGTTGCGCGGGATCACTAAATCGATATTTTTAAGATTGTGTTCCCTCGCCCCGCGAATAGTTATTTCATCAAACATATTTTTGCCTTGATTATATTTTACCAGCTATTCAGCATAGCATAAATTACTAAAATAGTCTACTTTAAAAGCGCAGCCGAAACTGCGCTTGAAAGGTTAGTCCTCCATTAAAAGGACTTCCTCGGGATTGAGACTTTCACCTTTAGGATAAATAGTAATTCTTCCTCCGCCTAAAATAGGAAAAGTGATTTGCCCGTCAACTTCCTCAAATCCAACCATAGTGATATCTTCTGTCCATGATTTGGCTCGAACTCGATACCATCTCTCAGCCAATTGATGATACTTGGCAGTCCAAAAAGTAATAAAAGTCACCAACTGTCTATGCGGGTCAAAATCAATCCGCATAATTGGTCCGCGTTCTTTCTCGTCGCCAAGCTGATATTCAATATCACGACCAAATAGTTCACGGTCGTTAATGAGTTCACCCCACGAGGCATATCCCATACTATCACCCTCCTGAGTACGATGTAGGAATTAATATTATACCACATATTCAACCAAGAATCATTATAAAAGCTAAGTAGTCAAAAATCGATCTATTTTATAATAGCCATTGACTTAGTTATATCTACAGGTTATAATTATCTCATCCGTGGATGGAAATTCTATCTGGAGGTGAACATTAAATGACCAAGCAAATTAGCGATGGAACTAAAAAATGGCATAAAATTACCTTAGAAATTCAAACTACAATAATTACGGGTGAATGGGGTTGGTTAAATACCTGTAACAAGGTGAAACAACTCGAACCATATAATGGTGATCCTATCATGATACTGGTTGCACCAAAAAAAGACCTTCAGCGTTTCATCCCAATTTCAGCAGCCATCTATGATAAAGGTTTTGTGATCCCAGCAAAATCTTCAGAAAATTCTGACCTGATAGAATTAGTTGTAGATAAAACCGGCCCGATTGGCCTCCGGCACCCCCACAAAATATATGTCTACTGCCTTGCTGGTCAAATTAAAGTATTATTCAGTCAAGACGCTAAAAATTTTACCGAATACGTGAGAATCAATCCTCTTCGAAGCTTTGAAATTGAAGCTGGTCAATATTATCGTTTAGAACCAGACAATAATACAGTGATGATTTGGGCACATCAAAAGATTCAATTTTAAGCCTTCTCAGAGAATTATGAATACTTTACCGCCAAATTCGTTTAGGCGGTTTTTTTATATTTAAAGAGTAGTGTAAGGCGTAAATTAAATCTTCTATTTTAATTTTATTTTCTTAAGTTGGACTATTTCATCACGGATAATTGCCGCTTCTTCGAAACGGAGTTCTTTGGCTGCTTGTTTCATTAGTTCGCTCTTATATTTAATTACTCGTGGTAAATCCTCAAGATTCTCAATTTTTACAAATTCCTGAGTGATTTCCGGTTTTAGTTCATGGTCGACAATCGATTGAATTGCTTTTTTGATGGTCTGCGGTGTAATATTGTGTTTTTTATTGTATTCAATTTGTTTGGCGCGACGTCTTTCTGTCTCATCGATCGCTCGACGCATTGACCCGGTAATATTATCAGCATACAAAATAACTTTACCATTAACGTTTCGAGCAGCGCGACCAATCGTTTGAATCAACGAAACATCCGAACGCAGGAACCCTTCTTTATCGGCATCCAAAATTGCCACCAAGGAAACCTCTGGTAAGTCCAAGCCTTCTCGTAAAAGATTTACGCCAACCAAAACATCCGATTCCCCTCTTCTTAAACCTTCTAGGATTCTTACTCGATCCATAGTATCAACACCGCTATGCAAATATTCGGATTTTATTTTTTTCTCTTTTAAATGTTCCGATAAATATTCGGCCATTTTTTTAGTTAAAGTCGTCACCAAAACTCTTTCTTTTTGTTTTGTGCGCTTTTCAATCTCATTAATTAAATCTGCCACCTGATTCTCAATTGGCCTAATCTCAAGTTCAGGGTCAACAAGACCAGTTGGACGAATAATCTGTTCAACCACCTGTAACGACTTTTTTTGTTCGTATTTACCTGGCGTAGCAGAGGTAAAAATGACGTTTGGAGTTTTACTTTCAAACTCATTAAACTTTAACGGTCGATTATCATAGGCACTCGGCAAACGAAAGCCATGTTCGATTAGAGAATTTTTTCTAGATCTATCGCCCTCATACATTCCGCCGATTTGCGGCACGGTCACATGCGACTCATCAATCACCATCAGATAATCATTGTTGAAATAATCCAATAACGTATATGGCGCCTCGCCAGGCTTTCTTCCAGTTAAATAGCGAGAATAATTCTCGATTCCAGAACAGTAACCGATTTCTCTAATCATCTCTAGGTCAAACCTAGTACGTCTCCTAAGTCTTTCTGCTTCAATAATTTTGCCGCTCTTTTCCAAATAAGAAAGCTGTTCTTCTAGCTCTTTTTCAATGCTTTTTAATGCTCCATCCATTACACCAGGCTCAACCACAAAATGTTTGGCTGGATAGATGGTCAAATTCTTTTCTTCCGAAAGCTTTTGAAAGGTAACTGCTTCAAAAACCGTGATTTTTCTTACTAGATCACCATCGAATTCTATTCTATAAACAACCTCTCGATCAATCGGCATCACTTCTAAAGTCTGCCCATGAATACGAAACTTCCCGCGTTCCAGTATTTCCGAACGCTCAAAATACATTTCAATTAATCGCTCTAAAACAATCTCTCGACTAATCGATTTTCCTTCTTCTAAAAGCAAAAAACTCTTACGATAAATCTCTGGCGTACCAAGACCATAAATGCAAGAAACCGAGCAAACAATAATAACATCACGGCGGGTCATCAAGGCCTGAGTGGCGGCATGACGAAGCCTTTCTATTTCTTGGTTAATATCCGCTTCCTTTTCAATATATACGTCAGAATTGGCCAGATAGGCTTCTGGTTGATAATAATCATAGTAACTAACAAAATACTCGACCGCGTTATCTGGAAAGAAATTTCTGAACTCCGCGCAAAGCTGTGCCGCCAGAGTTTTATTATGAGCAATAACTAAAGTTGGCTTTTGGATCTTTTCAATAACATTTGCGATCGTAAAGGTTTTACCTGATCCGGTCACACCTAAAAGAGTCTGATAGCGATTGCCTTTCTCAAGACCTTGTACTAAACGGTTAATAGCTTCTGGCTGATCCCCGGAAGGTTTAAATTGTGAATTTATTTTAAAATCCATACCACTTATTCTAACATATTTTATTAACAAAGAAAACCCGTCTTAAACGGGTTTTCTTTATATAATTTGATAAACTATTCTACTTCTTCGCCTTCTTCTTCTACACCATCTTCAGTTTCAGTAACTTCATCATCACCTTCGGCGGCTGGGGCTTCGCCTATACCCATTTCTCCGTCTTCAGTTGGTTCTACTACTTCTTCGTCTTGTACGTCTACTTCTTGTGCTTCATCGCTCATTTTTGCCTCCCATCATTTACTTATTTTAAGCAATTCTTCGACTTAATTGCCAGCTTTATTTTCTCAGTTCAGCCCCGATCTTGTCAAGTGGCACTAATCTCGAAGTATCATCATTCGAACCGCTAAATTCAACTGAATTTGAAGCTAATGTTTTAGCGCTAACCACAATCCGATACGGCGCACCCAGCAAATCTGCTTCGGCAAATTTTTCACCGGCAGACGTTTCGCGATCATCATATAAAACATCAATACCTTTTTCAATTAGATCATTGTAAATTTTCTCTGCTTCGTCATTTTTGCCTAACGAAATCAGATGCACTCCGAATGGCGAAACCTCTTTTGGCCAAACCATTTTATTTTTTGTCGAATCATAATAAACTTCAACAATCGTTGCCAATGAACGGGTCAGTCCTATCCCATAGCAGCCCATTATAAATATTTGTTCTTTTCCATCTTTACCAACAAACTTGGCGTTCATTGGTGCAGACCATTTGGTCTTTAATGGGAAAATATTACCAACTTCAATCCCGCGTCCAGACTGAATTTTACCATTACACTCAGGGCATTTATCACCTTCTTTAACTTCAGTAATTTCCTTATTAACAGCATAGTCGCAATTATCACAGTAGAAGATAGTGTCTTCGCCAATTTCAGTTAAAACCTGAAACTCATGAGAATATTTCGAGAATATCCCTCCAGAAGCGGCAACAAGCTTGGCATCCAGACCTAAACGAGAGAATACTTTAGAATAAACTTTTTTAATATTATCGTAATAATTATTAAGGTCTTCTTCGCTTTCATGAAAACTATACATATCCTTCATTCTAAATTCACGTCCACGCAGCAACCCTGATTTTGCCCTTGCTTCGTTACGGAATTTAGTGTTAATTTGAAAAATTGATAATGGTAAATCTTTATAAGATTTTGCCTTATTTCTAACAATATCAATCGCCTGCTCTTCATGAGTTGGCGCCAAAGCTAAATCTGCACCCCTGGTATCTTTAAATTTATAAAAAATATCAACTGCTGATTCCCAGCGTCCAGTTTCATCCCAAATTTCTTTAGGCTGGAGAATATTCATCAATACTTCTTGGCTTCCTACCGCATTCATCTCTTCACGAACAATGTTTTCAATTTTAGAAAGCACTCTAAATCCTAGCGGCAATAAAGCGTAAACACCAGACATTAGCTTATCAGCAAAACCGGCGCGGATTAAATATGAGGCGTTGATTGAATCGGCATCAGCCGGTACTTCTTTACGAGTTTTAAAAAATAGTTGGCTTTGTAACATATTTCCTCTTTTTAGAATCGAATTATATCTCTATAAGCAATCACAATAAATAGTAATATTAATAAGGCAAATCCTATCATATGGATAATGTTCTCTATCTCTTGCCTCACAACCTTTCGCTTGAAAATACCTTCTAATGCTAAAAACAACACCTTGCCGCCGTCTAATGCCGGAAAAGGCAAAATATTAACTAAACCTAAATTAATTGAGAGAATGGCAACCAATTGAAGAACAAATATCCAACCAATTTTTATTGCCTCTCCTGTAAAATTAAATAATCCAATTGGACCAACGACTCCTTCGGCAGCCTCGCCAGGTTTACCGGTAGTAAATAAACTCGAGAAAATATTACCTAAAAAGTTAAAAATCGCTCCGATTACCTTACCTGTTTCTTGAATACTAGTTAAAAAAGCTTGCCAGATTGATTGCTTTACTTTTGTGATTGAGACGATACTAACACCCAAAGGAGCATCACCAGCAGAAAGTTGGACTTCTAGGTCAGCTGTTTTACCATTTTTCTCAGTCGAAATAGTTACATTTTTACCAGCATTAGCTTTCGTAAAAGATTGTAAGTCCGTGGTAGAATCAAAGTTATTAAGAATTGTCCCTTTATCAATTCCCGCTTTTGAGGCAGCTGAGTCAGGAGAAACCTGTATTACCATTACCCGTGAAATCTTTTGCCCGGCAAGCGTAGCCGGATCAGATACAAGTGGAGTCATTCCGATTGAAAAACCAATTGTCATAAGAATAATTGCCAAAACAAAGTTCATTATCACACCAGCCACTACAATAGCAAGTCGAACGCTAACTGGTTTAGCATGAAAAGAGCCTTCAGTGTTTAAATCTTCCTCCTCGCCCAGCATTTTAACATATCCACCCAGAGGAATAAGATTTATTGAATAATTGGTTTCTCCAACTTTTTTTGAAAAAAGTCTTGGAGGGAAACCAAAAGCAAATTCTTCAACTTTAACACCTGACTTTTTAGCCACTAAAAAATGACCTAGTTCATGAACAAAAATCAGAATTCCCAGGATAAAAATGAAAACAATCGCGGTTAAAATCATTTTTCCGCCTTAAATAGTCTTTAGTTCTTTTTCTTTTATTTCAATAGCCGTCTGAATCTTCTTATTATATTCTTCAATTAATTTATTTAACTCATCTTCACCACGATACTTGTCATCTTCAGTTAAACTTCCGTCCTTTTCAAGCTTTTGCACTTCTTCCCAACCTTCTTTGCGCAAATTTCTCAAAGCAATTCGACAAGCCTCAGCTTTTTGATGAATAAGCTTTACAAATTCATTACGACGCTCTTCTGTCAAAGGTGGCAACGATATTCTTATTACTCGTCCATCATTAGTTGTACCAAGACCAAGATTGGCATTGCGGATAGCTATTTCAATGTCACCAAGTGCGTTTAAATCCCATGGTTGAATTACGATTAAGCTAGCGTCTGGAGTGCTAATATTAGCCATTTGTTTCAAAGCGGTTTGCGTACCATAGTAAGAAACTTGAATATTTTCTACCAAAACAGAGCTGGCTTTACCAGTTCTAACAGTACGAAGATCTTCTTCGAGTTTGGAAATCACTTCACTCATCTGTGGTCGAAGACGATTTAAAATCGGTTGTAGCACATTACCTCCTTCGGAGGAATTTCTAATTTCTAATTTCTAAACTAGAAATTCAAATTAAGAATTTATTTCTTCCCCTAATTCAAAGCGGACAAATCTTTTGATTTGCATATTTTCACCGAACTGAGAAATATTGGCATGGACTAAGTCCTGCACAGTCATCTTGGAATCAAGAATAAATTCCTGACCCAATAGTTCTTCAATGTCCTGAGGATTCATCGAAGCAATTTGCATTGCGATACTGTGAGCTAATTCCTTAAACTTCACATTTTTAGCCACAAAATCCGATTCGCAATTAATTTCCACTAACACTCCGATTCTTCCGCCATGAACATAAGCTTCAACCAGACCATGATTAGTGGCGCGTTCTGATTTCTTCTTAGCGATAACTTGAGCATTATCTGAAAGGACTTGTTTGGCTTTTTGATAATCGCCATTTGCTTCTTCAAGAGCACGCTTGGCATCCATTACACCGGCCCCGGTTTCATTTCTTAATTTTGCAATATCTTGAGCATTAATCATTCTATCTCCTACTTGTTTTTGGTTTTAGAAGTAGCTTTTGAAGTAGCCTTTTCAGACTTAGCAGTCGATTCGTCAGTCTTAACTACTTTTGACTCTTTAGGAGTCTTTTCTTCTTTCGCATCTTCTTTTAAAGTTATTTGTGTTTTTGGTTCTTCTGGTTTGGAAATTTCAATATTCTTTAAACTGCCAAAGATTTCTCCAGTAACCATATCAATCGATTTAGCAGCATCATCGTTAGCAGGAATTGGATAATCGATATCTTCAGGGTCAGCATCAGTATCACAAACACCGATAATCGGAAGCCCCATTCTCTTTGATTCAGCAATAGCTAATTCTTCTTTAGCGGCGTCAAAAACAAACACTGCATCGGGTAATCTTTTCATATCGCGAATACCTTCAAAAACTCGGAGAAGTTTTGCCATTTTATCGCTTATAACCTTTTTTTCTTTTTTAGTAAAACCTTCAAATTCAGGACTCTTGGTTTGTGCCTCTAAACGCTCTAGCTCATTAATACTACGGCGAATAGTTTCAAAGTTAGTTAAAAGTCCACCCGGCCAACGATGTACAATATAAGGCATTCCTAAATTCTCGGCTCCAGCTTTAATAATATCTTTAACCTGTCTTTTAGTACCTACGAATAAAATCATCTTGCCAACCATAATCTGACGCTTCATATAGTCGATTGCTTCCTTGAGACCTTCTTTGGTTTTATCCAAATCAATAACATAAATACCCTCGCGTAGGGTGAAAATAAAATCTTTCGCTTTAGGGTGGCTGCGTTCTTTTTTGTGTCCAAAGTGTACACCAGCCTCAAGCATTTCGGTAAGTGTTGACATTTTTACTAATTCCTTTCTTTATTTCAATTCTACTAAAATTTTACCATATAATAGAGCAATTGTAAAGCGTGGAACGAACTTAGCTTTAAATCTGCAAAAGTTCATTGACATATTGGACTCTAGAAAAGAGTCCAAATGAAACAGATTTATCTGGAAAATGCTTTCAAGAAGGGGTATAATCGGTTAATGAATTATATCTCCAACATCGCTCA
>Ga0172379_10003566_pt1 | contig 24506 bp, 24 predicted proteins | sample GrowelOW334metaG_FD_119756 | JGI IMG/M metagenome (GOLD analysis project Ga0172379, IMG submission 119756) | Groundwater microbial communities from an aquifer near a municipal landfill in Southern Ontario, Canada - Groundwater well OW334 metaG | ecosystem: Environmental > Aquatic > Deep...
TATCGGGTCGAACCGCATTTTGCAAAACCGCCAATTGCTTTTTGATTATGAAATTCCGTATGATTTGGTCGCCGCCCTTGGCGGCGGGGAGCGGAAAAATTTGACTATTCCTTTCTGGTGCACTGGTCAGCAGCGAGGCAAGCTTCGAGGCGGAAGCCAAGAAGCGTAGACGAATGTCGGCGGATGCGACCAACGGAAGCATTCGACGCTGACCCTGGACGAGCGAAATCGCCGCTTTCCGGCGGCGATTGAGAGAGATAACGAGAGAGATAATTTGAGGCCGTTAGGCCTCTTTTTGAATTGTGGATAACTTAACTTGCCAGAAGTGGTCGGGGGGGGGTATGATTAAGGAGTAATTATGCGAGTTTTTCTAATTAATATTGAAGATATTTAATAATTAATCAAATTTATGTCTAGAAAATCACCAGAACAAGTTAATTTTGAAAAATCTAGAGCAAAATCGGATACAGAATTGATAAAAAATGGAGCTGAAATTATTGTTGATGAACAGGGTGATAGTCATTTAGAAACCACTTCTAAACAGAAGTGGGAAGCTAACAGAGAAAAAGAGTATTCAATTTTTGATAGTAAACATACAAAAGAAGAAATTAAGGAATATTTAACGAGAGGTAGTTTAGAAATTAGAAATCGGGGAATGAAAGAGGGAGTGTCTGATTTGGGTTATGCCAGAGAGCTAGCTCAATCATTTAAGGTTTCAGATGATTATATATCATCACCCGAAATCCACGATCTTGTGCAAAAACAATTCATAGAGTATCTAAAAAGGGGCGTTACTGATGAATTGGGATGGGATAGCCGGCATCTTCGCGATTATCTTTTTTTTAAAGTAGAAATGACTGAGCAAGCTAAGGAGCTTGCTATAAAAATATTAGCAAAATGGCTTGGTCGGGGCAGAAATAGCTCTAGGGCGTATGCACAGATGCCGTCTGCTTATTCAGTGCTGCAACAAGAATTTAAAATCACTCGCGAAGATTTTTTGAATGTCAAGGATAATGAAGAATTGTTGGAATTATTTGAAAATAACTTTAGAAAAACATATTTATCTCCGTCTGAAATTCATTATTTAAGAGAAGATAATCCAGTTATGTTAGAACAATTATTTGCCGATATTCGTATGGCGCAATCGACACTAAGGCTGACTGAGGAGCAAATTCAAGGGTTAGTTAAAAGAACAATTACGGAATTACAAAAAAAACAAACTTCCTATGTAATGAATGCCATAAAAAGTTTAAAAAATATTTATAATATTAGCGATTAATTTTTTTAAACTGAATAATAAAAATGTAATATTATTTATTGGTTTATTAAATAATCAATTGAAATACAAAAAGAGGCCGTTAGGCCTTTTTTATTTTTGCACTGGTCAGCGGTGGCTCATGGCCACTTTTTTTGTTATAATAAATCCAATTAAATTCATCTATGATAAATAAGCAAATTACAATTTTCGAGGGTAAAAAAATCAGGCGGCATTATAATGAAAAAATCGAGACATGGTATTTTTCGGTTATTGACGTTATATCAGCCCTGATAGATCAGTCGAATTTTAAAAAAGCGCAAAGTTATTGGACAACACTAAAAAATCGATTAAAACATGAGGGAAATGAGTCTGTCACAAAATGTGACAAACTGAAGATGCAGTCGGCCGACGGCAAATACTATCTTACTGATGCAGCGAGTGTCGAGACTATTTTCCGTCTGATTCAATCTGTACCTAGTCCCAAAGCGGAACCTATTAAATTATGGCTGGCCAAAGTCGGCTATGAAAGGGTGGAGGAAATGGCCGATCCCGAAAAGGCCCTTGATCGCAGTCGCGATTATTGGCAGAAAATGGGTCGAAGCGAAAAATGGATCCAGCAGAGAATGATGGGGCAGGAAATCAGGAATAAGCTGACTGATTATTGGAAAGATAACGAAGTTAAAAAACAAGACGAATACGCTATTCTGACTAATATTATCCATGAAGAGTGGAGCGATTTATCCGTTAAAGATCATAAGAAGCTGAAAGGATTGAACGCGCAGAATTTGCGCGATCACATGAGCGATGCTGAATTGGTGTTTACGGCTTTGGCTGAGCTTTCTACCCGCCAGATTGCAGAAACAGCCGGAGCAAAAGGCTTGGAAGAAAATAAAGTTCCGGCAAAAAGGGGCGGACAAGTCGCAAAAAACGCCCGGCTGGAATTAGAGCAGAAAACCGGCAAAAAAGTAGTCAGCGGAGAAAATTATTTGCGGCCGGTAAAAAGCGCTAAAAGATTGAGTGGCAAAGATTGAATCTAATTTAAAAACATCACTTCAATTGAAGTGATGTTTTTAAATTATGCCCGGAGCCGGACTCGAACCGGCAAGGCTTGCGCCAAAAGATTTTAAGTCTTTCGTGTATACCAATTTCACCATCCGGGCCTGGCATAATATCTGAGCGGGCAAGCGGAATCGAACCGCCATCTCATCCTTGGCAAGGACGTATACTAACCATTGTATTATGCCCGCTTATTGAAAAATACAATTAATACAAAATTATCTTAGCACAATTTATCAAATAAGTCCAGATGCCGCGAAAAGATCTGCATCAGTTATATTAAGGATTCTATAATCTCATCTAATTTGGCAAATAATGCTTCATTTCCCGGAGCTTCGGCTTTGGCCAGATTCTGCTCATATTCCGGCAAACGTTTTATGAATTCAGTTAAATCCTCCGCTTTAAGATCATTCGTCATTAATCCATAGCCCAAGCGTTCCAAATATTCTCCGTTTATGATCTGTTCGATCTGGCGATTAATCGGAATGGCGAGATAGGGCTTCTTAAGATAAATGCATTCGCATATCAGGCTCAAGCCGGCGGTGCCGATGACTGCTTTGGCATCGGCCAGATAATCCAGCCACTCTTGTACGGCGAATTCTTTATAAGTTATATTGCCTTCCTGGCCAGCTTTATGCGGACCGAAGACGACGATTTTTTCTTTTGACTTTTTTAGCAACGGCATCAAGTGATCAAAATCGGCGCCTTGATAAACTAAAATGTAATTGCCCGTGGCTGGTTGCAGTTCTAAAATTTCTTTTCTTATGACTGGCGGAAAAATGAAGGTATTTTTTTTATTCACTTCGGTTTTGAAGAATGAAGTAATGAGATAATATTTCGCGCCCCAGACCATTGATTTGATGACTAGCTTGTCCGCCAATAAATCTTTCTTGTATTTGAGCGGCAGATCGATTTTGGTATTTGTCAGCTGGTGCTGGTTATCGATGGAAATAAGCGGCACTCTTTTTGTCTTAGCCAGATTGGCTAAGAGCGGCTCGAAGTCAGTGATGATGAGATCCGGTTTGAAATCGGAGAAGGCTTTGGAAATCTTCTGCCAGTGCCGCGCCTGATGGGAGATTTTCTTGGCGTTCTCCCAGGCGGTTTTCCAATAGACTAGCTTGTTTTTTTTATAGCTCAAAACCAGTCCGGGAATCTCAAAAATATTCTCCGCGCCGAATTGCTTTTCCAGCAATAATAACGATTGGCCGTAAGTGAAGATCTTCACTTCGTGGCCTTGATCGATCAAATGGCTGATCGTTTCTTTGGAGCGAGCGCTATGGCCGAAACCTTGTCCGGACAGGCTGTAGATGATTCGCATATCAGTAATTCTAGCAATTATTTCGGTGCAAAGCAATTGACTATTTTGATCAAATTTGGTATGATAATTTTGATTTAACTTTATAGACTTTACAAACCTTATAAACTTTTAACTATTTGAATGTCATTTTCTATCGGCATAGTCGGCTTGCCTAACGTCGGTAAATCAACCCTGTTCAAAGCGCTGACCAAAAAACAAGTCGATGCGGCGAATTATCCTTTCTGCACCATCGATCCGAATGTCGGTGTTGTTGCCGTGCCAGATGAGCGGCTGGACAAATTGGCAGTCGTATCGCACTCGGCCAAAGTCGTGCCAACCACGATAGAATTCATCGATATTGCCGGCATTGTCAAAGGCGCGCATAAGGGCGAGGGTTTGGGCAATAAGTTTTTGGCCAATATCCGCGAGGTAGATGCCATCGTTCAAGTGGTGCGCCAATTCTCTGATGCCAATGTCATTCATGTGGCTGGCGCGGTCAACCCTGAGTCTGATCGCGAGACGATTGATCTGGAATTGATTTTTGCCGATTTGCAGACTGTCGAAAAACGCTTGGATACTAATTCCAAAGACGTTCGAGCAGGCAAAAAAGAGGCGTTGGAATTGCAGCCGGTGTTAGAAAAAGCCAAAGCCGGATTGGAAACAGGCAAACTGGCAATCGATGTGATCGTTGATTCGGAAGAAAAATTATTGCTGAAGGATCTGTGTCTGCTGACGATGAAGCCGATGATTTATGTTTTGAATGTCGATGAGGACAAGGTTTATCAGGAAACAGATTATCTGACTGTCTCGGCCAAGATCGAAGCGGAACTGGCGGAGCTGCCGGATGAAGAAGCGAAAGCCTATCTGAAGGAATTAGAATTGGATGCTTCCGGTTTGGACCGGCTGATCGTCAAAGCTTATAACGCTTTAGATCTTATAACATATTTCACTTCGGGCGAAATGGAGACGAAGGCTTGGACAATCAAGAAGGGAACGAAAGCGCCGCAGGCGGCCGGTGTCATCCATACCGATTTCGAGAAAGGCTTTATTCGCGCGGAAATCGTCAATTGGCAGGATTTAGTCGAGGCCGGCGGAGAGGCCAAGGCTCGTGAAAAAGGCTTAATCCGTCTTGAGGGCAAGGATTATACGATGACTGACGGCGATGTGGCGCACTTTCGCTTCGCTTAAGAAATTAAAAAATTAAGAAAATAAGAAATTTAAAATAAGGAGGATGAATAGCTATCAAGAAGCTTTAAAAAGTAAAATGGATAGTTTCGTTCATTTTATATATAAGATTACAAAAAATTTTCCTCGAGAAGAATTGTATTCTTCTGTTTCACAAATACGCAGAGCATCTTTATCTGTCATACTTAACTATATTGAGGGATATGCCAGAAATGGCAATAGGTCTAGAATTGCTTTTTTAGATATTTCTTACGGCTCTCTTATGGAATCTGACTACTTGCTCTCATTCGCAAAAGATGAACAATATATTATTAATGAAGATTTTATTGAAGCTAAAAAACTTAGCCATGAAATTGGGGCTATGCTGTATACTGAGATGTGTAATTTAAAAAGATTGCAGGATTAAATTTTAAATTTATTAATTTTTTATTTTCTTAATTTCTTAATTCTATGGATGATACCTATCTAAAAACAGTCTTTTGGCTGATTGTCATACTCTATACTGCCGCCGTTATCGGCATTTGGGAGAACTTCGCCAAGCCTTTGGCGGGGCTTTCTGCTGTCTATTTGGGTCCGTTATTCTCGTATTTGGGGACTTTATTGGTTATTAAATAGCTGGGGATAAATTAATTCCATAGTTTTGCGGCAATCGGGCAATGATAGCCAAAATATCAATATTTATTGAATTAATTGGAATAAAAAATACCTAAATTTAGGTATTTTTTTGATTATTTTTTATTTATTGGGGATAAAGGGCTTGACAAAATTTTGGCTATATGCTATACTGCTATATTACGTTAAAGCCGGGTTGAACCGGCAACGTGATGGAAGTTCGTTCCAATGGTCTAAAGCCGACGCTGTGTCGGACGAAGACCTAAAATTAGCTGGCTATCCATTTCGAATGGGGCCAAATTCAGGAGAAATCTCATGTTTACCACGCAGAGCAAATTCGAGTTCACCAGCAAGATCGACGGCGCCGAATACGGCATTAACGTTCCGTCGTCCGCGGTATCGCGGATTGGCTCGGCGATTGTCGAGGCCGGCATCGGCGACAGCTTGGTTGCTCTCGACCTGGGCAACAGCCTGATCGTCAGTTCCCCCGACGTCGAAAACGTCGAGCGGCTCATGGCGCTCGCAAAGGGCATCAACGGCGTTGAGACCTGCCGCGCTCTGACCCCGCAGAGCTTGGTGAAGATGAGCGACGGCAAAAGCGGTATCGTCTGCATCGAGCAGATGCTCGACACGCAAAACGTGGCTCACCCGGTTGTCGTTCGCAAGAACGGCAATCAGATCGCGGTCAGCGAAGTTCGCGACCTTGGTCTCCGTCGAGCCGTCCGCGTCGTCGTTTATCGCTATCAGGCGGTCAACGGCAAGTGGTGCCTTGAGTCGGTCGAAGTTCTGCAGCACACGCTGCGCACCGACGGCTTCAAGTCTACCCCCGAAGGCACGAAGTGTTTCGTCGTCGCCGATTACAATGGTGAGGATCCGGTGAAGTCTTGCTTGCAGGATGTGGCCGAATTCATCGTCACCGGCGGCAGCGGAGAAGAGGTGTGGGTCAAGTCTTACGCCGAGCACAAGAGGGTGGACGTCGAAACCGCCACAGCGGTGCTCGTCAAGAAAACCGACGGTGCGGCGCGAGGCCTCGGCTTCGCCCTGAGGCACAAGGGCTACCACCTCAACCGGCTATTCCCGCAGCAGTCGCAACAGCGCGAACGTGACGGCCGCAGCGACGACCGCGGCTATCGCTCGCAGAAGCCTCAGGGCGGAATCAAAACCCTGGCGGAACAGCTTCTTTCCGCGGTAAATTCCGGCAACGTCAGTGTCGTAACGGCCACGGAAGCGCCGGCCTCCAAAGAAAAGCCGGCCAATAAGCGCGAGGACAGCAAGAAGGGTCGCAAAGCTCTCGCCGCTCAGGCCGCCGCTCTCGCCGAAGCGAAGTAACCGCACCTTTTAACCCTCAGAGGCCGGATCTATGCAGACCCGGCCTCACTTTATTTTTATGCTTATTTTGATTAATTAATTATTAATTATGGCAATGATACTGATGTCATGATTCATGATTTGTTATTCAAAATTCAATCGTATCGCTTTTTAATCCCATCCTATTCAGTATCTTATTTTTCTGCAGCGGATCAGCGACAATTACTGCTTGGCCGTAGTCGTGGATGCTGATGGGGATTATCTCGATCTTATCGATTATCTTGTCTTTCAAAATTATTCTCGCCAGAGCGCCTTCCTGCGTTTCTGTTGACCACATCTGGTCAAAGATCAGATTGCCCAGCGAATACAAAATCGGCTTGCCTTTGTAGATTTCCGTCGTCTGAACCCAATGCGGATGATGGCCGATGACTAAGTCCGCTCCCGCATCGATTGTCGCGTGGGCGAAATCAGTCTGTTGGCGATTAGGCTTATTCACATATTCCGTTCCGGCATGCATTAAAATTATCACATTATCGACTTGCGGTTTCAGCGCCTTGACATCAGCTGTCATTTTTTCTAGCGACATATTTGCGATGCCGGCATTTGCTTTTCCAGCGACAGAATAATCATCGGGGTAGGCGTAGCTTAAAAAACCGAATTTTATTCCATTCACTTCTTTAATTACAGGTTGCCTTGCTTCAGCAGAGTTTAATCCGGCGCCGATCGGAACAATATTATTTTCGCTTAAGATTTTTCCCGTATCGCTGATGCCTTTGGCGCCCTGATTCGTCATGTGGTTATTGGCGAGTGCGGCCACATCGACTCCGGCCAGCTTTAATCCGTCAATCGATCGGGGATCGGCGTTAAAAGAAAACGAGCCGGTCTTGACCAAATGATTGCTGGAGATCGTAAAAGGCGATTCCAGATTTATGATTGTGATATCGGCTGCCGCCGTTGTTGAAGCGATATTTTTGAACGGCCAGGCCCAATCGCCGTATTTTTCCATTTTTTGATTAACTACTCTTGATAACATGACATCGCCGGAGAATATCAAAGTCGTGATTATCGGTGACTCGGGTAAAGCATTGGCCGGAGCGACGTAGCCGGCGAGTATTTCTGCCGGCTGGCTGACGGCTTTTTTTTCCGGTGCGGCCGCGATTTCCGCAGTAATTATAAATATGGCTAAGCCGAGCAATAAGATTAACGCTATTATCAGGATGGATTTTTTCATATAATTGTCATCTCTCCAGGTAAAATTAAATATTATTCAATCATTCTAATATATAAATCATCCCAATTCGGATTATTTTTCTCAATTAATTGTATTTTCCATTGGCGATGCCATTTTTTAATCTTCTTTTCTCGATTAATCGCTTCAATGATTGTAAAATGTTCTTCAAAATACACTAACTTGTCTATATTATATATATTAGTAAAGCCTTTAAATTCTTTATTTTTATGCTGCCACATTCTTTTAATTAAATCACTAGTGACGCCAATATATAATGTGCCATTTCTACTGTTTGATAAAATATAAACAAATGACAAATGATCTTTCCGCATTAATTTCAATTAATTCAACCTGGATCCCGGATATTCGCCAAGGTCGGCGAATTCCGGGATGACGAGATAAAAATGACAACTAATTTACTTTTTTTCTTCTCGATACAGCCAATAGGAATAGCCGAAGGTGCCGAAGATCAGTGCCGCTGTCCAGCCGATGAATATTATCAGCGCTAATGTTTCTGGCAAAAATGGCGCAACCATAATTACTAGGCCGAAAATTATAAACAGTATGCCGCCAAGCCTGTGGGTCTTGGTCCAGACATCGTCCGAGGACAACGTCCAAGGCGTCTTGATGCCGACGAACCAATTCTTTTTCAGCTTGCCCAGATAATTGCCGATAATGATCATTAGCAGTCCGATCAGGAAGGCGACGGTGACCCCGATATTGATATTATAGCCGATATTGTACAAGCCTGTCGCCCAGTAGACTGCCGACAGTATGGCCATGAAGGCATAGCGGAAGATCTGGTAAGGCTTTTCGAACTCCTTATAGCTGTCGCGCTTAGGATCGAAAAACGGTACGGCGAGCATTAGTAAGTAGATGAAGACTAATAGCCCCGGGAAAAAGAAGGAGCCGAAGCCTTTGGAAGCGAAGCCGTCGGCTTGGCCGCGAAAATTCCAATGCGTGGCGATGATATCGGGCGAGTGCTGGTAGAAATAAACAGAGGCGACGGCCGAGATCGCCAGCAAGGCCAAAGGGAAGATTTCTGACTTTAGATTGATTTTGATCGGTGATTTCATATTATTGTTAATTAATTATAAATGATTATTATAATCAAACCCTAGCCGCGCCATTGAGGCGATTTATTTTTCGGCTTCTTAACCTCGAAAAACTTGACCAGCTGCTCGGCGGCTTCCTCGAAAACACTTAGATTAAGCGAATAGATCATCTGCTGGCCTTCGCGGCGGACGGAAAGAAGATCGGCGCGCTTGAGGATATCCAGATGATGAGACAGCGTGGCTCCAGTGATATCAAGCTTTTTATTGATTTCCGCCACCGGCAATTCGCCCTTTTTGAGCAGATCGAGGATTTTGCGGCGGTTGGCGTCGGAGAGCGCTTGGATTGTCTGAGATAACGGCATAATTAGATATTTAGATGTATATCTAAATAATACTCCTGAACGGAAAACTTGTCAAGAGGGGATAAAAAAATCCCGATTTCGCAACCGGGATTTGATTCTTAACCTGCCTGCCGGCAGGCAGGTTCGTAATTTATAATTGTTTACTGTATCTCGTCTCTCTTTTCGCCGATGAAGGAAAAGGCTTTTTCCAGCAGTTCGACCAGCATCTTGAATGGCGTCTCGATGGCGAAGTCCAGGAAGTAGACGAAGATATTGACCTTGGCAAAGTTAAGTGAGAAGAATTGGCCGACGCGGATGATTGGCAGAGTGAAGAAATCAATCAAGAAATTAAACAGATTTTCCTTGCGCGGCAAGACCAGGTATTGATTGGCCACGGTGCGCAGGCGGAAGCCGAAGAAACTGATCAAAGTCAGGAAGAAGATGAAGAGCGCTCCAGAGAAGATGTTGAAGCCGATGCGGTTCAAGCCCCAAATGATCAAGCCGAAGGAAATGGCGAACATGACCAGATAAATCGAATTGAACAGGATATAGCCGAATGATCCTTGGCGCAAAATCCTTCTGGGTTTGTAAACAAGTTTACGTTCCTCGCCATAGACGATCTTCTTGATTTCGTCGACGATCATCTTGGTGTTTTTGATGCCCGGCACCTTGATCGACAGGGCGATGACAGTCATCAAGAGCGGATGGAAAACTATATTAATCATCAGCGTATTCCAATTGACGGAACCTACGACGTATTTGTCATAAGGCAGCTCTAAGAGGAATGCTAGAATTGTCTTAGTGAAAAAGATGTAGATGATGACGCGGACGATGGATCCGGCCAGCTTGTTCCTGGTTTTTTTGTAATTCTTGTTGCAAATTTCGGTGATTTTGGCTTCCAGCGCTTTCTCATCACTGATTATCTCCCGGATATTGGCGTTCTGTTCGATCATTTGGCGTAGAATATTGAAGTAGACCGCCTGCAGCCTCATCATCAGCGATAACTGGTAACCGGCGCGATGATTGAGATGCGCTTCCAGCTTGTTTTTTACGGCAGTTATTTCCGGTCCGAAAGCCTTGACTGCTGGCGGCGTCAGATTGAGCCAGTCCGGCCGGTATAATTTCAGCAGCAAGTAACGGATAAGCGGCGGATCGGCCTTGGCCAGATTCTTCAAAATGGCGATGAATATCTGCAACTGGCGCTCGTCTTCCGGAATGACAGTCTTAGTGAAAGAGATGCTCTTGACCATTTCGTCGTACATAAAATTTACAATGGCCGTTTCTTTCTCATTGGGAAAAAGGAATTCATCCAATTCACAGACCAATAAATCAATCAGCCAATCAATCGTCTTGACTTTCTCGGGCATGGGATTAGTTCCGACGTATTTGATCAGCATCAGGTATTTGGCAATGATGATCGCCGTAGTTTCGATGTCGGTTTCCGGCAGGGTGTCATTGGGCAGATATCTGGCGCGGATGAATTCGAATATGATGGTCTGACTGATGTTGATCGGATCCTTTTCGCCCAAAAATTTCACCTGGCGGTTCAAGAGGCGCTTAAGCGAAGTGCGGCGTATCAGGTATTCCTCCTTGTAATCGATGGCATTCCTGATTTTTTCATAAAACAAGCCGAGCTTGGATACCAGCTGGTGCAATTTTATTTTATTGGCGTCTTTGGGTGTTTGGCGGGTCCAATCTCGGGACAGCTGCTGTATCAGCCATTCGCTTTCTCCGGTATTTTTGGGCATAAGGTATGTGTTAAACTGCAATTATTATAACATGAAGCTAGGGAAAATCAAAACATTATTCTTAAGATGCCGTTTGACTTATGGTTCATCTTATGCTACAATGGAATTACTTAAATTTGCAATAAATCCGTATGATATTAAGCATTATCCAAGTAGTTTCAGCTATTTTACTCATCATATTCATTCTCCTGCAGAATCGCGGAACCGGTCTGGGATCGGCTTTCGGCGGCGAAGGCAACGTCTATCGCACCAAAAGAGGCCTGGAAAGCGTAATATTCAAAGCCACGATCGTTTTGGCCGTGGTATTTCTGGGAGCCTCTTTGCTATCGATTTATTTTTAAGTTCGGTTTTGCATAAATATCTTCCATCTCAACTTCAGCATGAAGTTTTCAAATAAGATATTTTTAAGTTGATGTAATGCATCAGCCGTATTGCTACGCGGCTTTTACCCGTGGCGTAAATAACCATATAATTATTTTTTTGTGTTTTTGACAAATTTTTTTAAAAAGAAAATAGAACATTTTTTCGATCGGCAGAATGTCAAGCTGAAGAAGTTCTCCCAGCAGCATCACTTCGATCGGCAGCTGGTCGTGGGCTTATTCAAAAAGAAGAAGCTCAGCTTGAAGCATATAAAGTATCTGCCTAATTTTTTGACTTCAGGCGAGAAGCGTCAAGCCAATATTTTGATTATCATTATCGCCGGAGCCGGCTTGCTTCTGGCCGGCAATCTGTTTTTTCTGTTCACGCAGTCCGTGGCAAGAAGCGGCGGGGAATATTCCGAAGGCATGGTAGGAAGTCCGCGATTCATCAATCCGATTTTGTCGCAGACTAACAGCATCGACAGCGATCTGAGCCGGTTGATCTTCTCTTCCTTGGTTGCTTACGACAAGAATCAAGAATTAACGCCGGACTTGGCTGAGAGTTATGATATTTCGGAAGATCAGCTCGTCTATACTTTCAAACTGAAGAATAACGTCAAATGGCATGATGGCGAGAATTTCACTGCCAATGACGTGGTCTTCACTGTCGCTTCGATCCAGGATCAGGAATTCAAAAGTCCGCTCGGCCGCAAATTCCGCGGCGTCGTCTGCGAGAAGATTGATGATTATACCGTTAAGTTTACTTTGAAGGAACCATTTGCCCCTTTCATATCTATGCTGACTTTCGGCATTTTGCCTGAGCATCTTTGGTATAACATTCCTCCGGCCAACGCCGATCTTAATGAGTTGAATAAGAAGCCGGTCGGCACCGGGCCGTGGGCGGTAGACAGTTTCAAGAAAGATGCTTCCGGCATCATCAAATCCTATACACTGGTGCCCAATAATGATTATTACGGCAAGAAGCCGTATCTGTCGAAATTGATTTTTAAGTTTTATGGCGATAATATGTCGGCCATCGACGCCTTGAAGAATAAGAATATCGATGGCATTTCTTATCTGCCGCGCGAGCTGAGAGGCGAATTGTGGAAGCATAACAATATTATTTATCATGAATTAGAGCAGCCTCAATATTCCGGCGTATTCTTCAATCAGCAGAAAAATACTTTATTGCAATCGGCCTATATCAGGCAAGCGCTGGCGCTGGCGATAAACAAGCAGAAGATCATCACTCAGGTATTCGGCGGCGATGCCAAACTTTTGGATGCTCCAATCCTGCCGGGAATTGATAATAACCCCGATATAGTTAAGTATGAATTTAATGCGGAAGGTGCGGCGAGCTTATTGGAAAAGAATGGCTGGATGATGACTTCGACCACGACTGCCAGCGGTTTGACCGAGCAGTATCGGACTAAGAAGGGCTGGGATTTGAAGATAGTCTTGACGGTCGCCGATCAGCCGCAGTACATAGCCGCCGCTAACATTATTAAGGAAGGTTGGGATCAGATCGGAGTCAAGACTGTTTTAGAAATTGTCGATAAGACGAAAATCGTCCAAGATAATATCAACGGCCGCAAGTATGAGGCCTTGCTGTTTTCGGAAAACATGTCATCGGATCCGGATCCGTTCGCTTTCTGGCATTCCTCGCAGAATGAATATCCCGGCGCCAATCTGGCGATTTTTACCAATAAGAACGTCGATGCGTTATTGGAGAGCGCGCGCAAATACAATAATATTGCGGATCGCCAAAGCAAGTATTGGGAATTCCAGAAGATCATTTCTTCCGAATTGCCGGTGATTTTCCTTTATTCTCCGACCTATACTTATCCTCAAGACAAGGCCATCAAGGGCTTTGATGTATCGGGTATTTCCTCATACAGCGACCGCTTTGCCAATATTAATGAGTGGTACGTCAAGACGAAAAGAATTATTAAATAGTTTTCAGTTTTTAGTTTGAAGTTTTTAGTAGGGTAGAAAATTTACCTTAAAACTAAAAACTGAAAACTATATTTGCCGACATGGTGGAATTGGTAGACACGCACGGTTCAGAGCCGTGTTCTCGCAAGAGAGTGAGAGTTCAAGTCTCTCTGTCGGCACAAATATGTCAAACTGATTATTAGCTGCAAATAATTTTAGTTTTTCATCTTAATCTACTCAACGGATTTTAATCCGTTAATTCCGATTTTATCGGAACGAAGTGTAAGTTTTAAGCGCCTAATGGAATTTACCCATTGGCTGAATTAATCACAGTCCCGTAAGGGCTTCATTGGCGGCGAATATTTTTTGCCGCACGCAATGTTAAACGAGATCAGAGAATCTCAAATTTATTATGAACAATCAACAAGGTTTCAGGCGCAATGCGCCGAAGAAAAGCTTCCAATCGCCGAGTTTTCGGGCGATGAAGACAAAACACACAGAAGACAAAAAAGCGCCTCAGAATCAGCCGACGTCTAAATTCAATGCGGCCACGGCTCCGCGCGAGGAAAACAATCTTAGCTTGGATCAATGGTTGAACACCATGGAACTGCCCTTAGCATCAGCAACGGCTAGATCTCCTCAATCGCAACAGGCTAATCGTCCCACTGCTCCGTCAGCCGGCAGGTTCGCTAATCAGGCTCAAGGACAAGGTCAGAGAAGGTCCATGCCTGCAGGCAATTCTTCGCAAGCTCCTCGCAGCAAATCCGGCAATTTCCAAAATAGGGATGTCAGCCGCGATAAAAGCAGGGATGCTGCCAACAAGGCGCGGCAAGATTATCGCCGCGAGACACAGCCGCAAAAAAGCAATGCTGCTTTACCGGTTACTTCCTCCATCGGTCCGGCTGGAAATAAATTAAGGATTATTCCTTTGGGCGGCGCCGAAGAAGTCGGCCGCAATATGACGGTTTTCGAATACGGCGATGACATCATCATTCTGGATATGGGCATCCAATTTCCGGAAGAAGACATGCCGGGCATCTCTTATATCATTCCTAATGTGGAATATCTGAGAGGCAAGGAGCGCAACATCAAGGGCGTGATTTTTTCCCATGGCCACTTGGATCATATCGGCGCTTCGCCGATCCTGTTGGAAAAATTGGGCAACCCGCTTATCATCGGCCGGCCTCTGACTTTGGCTATGATCAAGCATCGCCAAGACGACTACAAGAAAGACAGCTCGAAGAAGCTGAAGACGGTAGTCATTAAGGAAATCAAGGATCAGATAAAATTGGGCGCTTTCGATATCTCATTTTTTGCCATCGATCACTCCATCATGGATGCGGTCGGCGTAATAATCAAGACGCCGACAGCTACGGTGCTGCATCCGGGCGATTGGACTTTGGAAAAAGACAAGAGCGGCAAGCCGCAATTGGATTATAATTTTTTAACCAAACTGCCTCGCCCGACGGTATTAATGTTGGAATCGCTCGGTACGGTTAGTACGGAAAAAAGCGTGACGACCGAGGATATGCAGAACAATCTGCACAAGCTTATCAATGAGGCTCCAGGCCGGACGATTATCGGCACTTTTTCCTCGCAGACGGAGCGTATCTCTTGGATTATCGAATTAGCCGAGAAGTTGGGCAAGAAAGTCGCGCTGGACGGCTATAGCATGAAGATAAATGTGGAAATCGCCAAGAAGCTCGGCTATATCAAGGTGAATAAATCGACTTTGATCAAGATCGAAGAAGTCGATTCCTTTCCGGAAAAGAAAATTATCATTTTATGCACTGGTTCACAGGGTGAAGACAACGCTGTCTTGGCAAGGATCATCGACGGCACGCACAAAGCGATAAAATTAAGGAAGACCGATACGGTCATCCTGTCATCCTCGATCATTCCTGGCAACGAACGGACGATTCAGCGCCTGAAGGACAATCTGTATCGCCAATGCGACAATGTCATCCACGGCAATCTCATGGACATCCATGTTTCCGGCCATGGCAATCGCGACGATATCGTCTATATGCTGCGCACCATCAAGCCGGATTATTTCATTCCGTCATACGCCAATCATTATATGCTTAAGGAAGCGGCGATGCTTGCTCGAAGCATTGGCTTTGACCCGAAGCGGATTTTCGTGCCGGATAACGGCTCAGTCATCGAGTTCGCCAAAGACGGCGCTAGGATGCTGGATAAGAAAGTTCCCGCCACCTATGTCTTTGTTGACGGTTTGGGCATAACTGATATGAATAATATCGTCTTGCGCGACCGCCAGCAATTGGCCGAAGACGGCATGCTTGTCGTCATCGCCACTGTGGACGGCAAGACCGGGGAGCTGATCATGAATCCCGACATCATTTCCCGCGGCTTCGTTTATCTTAAGGAGAACAAGCGACTGATCGAAATGGTTAGGACCAAGGTGCGCAAGATCCTGAAGGATGATAATCCGATCACCGCGCCAGACGATGCTTATTTGCGCGATAAGATAAGGAATGACATCGGCAAATTCCTGTTCCAAAAAACAGAAAAGCGCCCGATGATCCTGCCCGTTATCATCGAAGTATAAATCTATACATAAAATTTCGTCCCTATTCTGGGGCGGGATTTTTTTGCGTTGACAATTTGCAATATATTTGCTAATATCTGGATGATAATTCTGCACATTATTTATTGGAACTAAACCCCGAACAGGAGGAAAGAATCATGCTTCATAATCTGCCCGCTCTAGTGTTTCTAGCTGTGGCGACCATGGGATTGGCCTGCCTACTTTTTTTCGCCTATGGCAGGAGTTGGCACGGCTGGGCCGCTGGCAGCGTCGATAATTACGGCAATGTGATGTTTATTCCGGCAGGATTCGCTTCAATTATGGCGTCTTTGGTTTTCTGCAGTCTCATATCCGGCTTGGTTGCCGGCGGGTATCCTGCTGATCAAGCGGTGTTGCAAGAAGGCTGCATTTATGAAGTCGTCAATGCTGAAAAGGATCGCAGTAATTCCTATGGCACCTTAATCAGGATGCCTGATACCGATTGCCTTCGGTTATTCCGCTATGATGAAAAGCTTGCTCCTGGAACTTACAAAGCGGCGAACAAACAGGCAAGCAATGGCCATAAGCTCGTATTGGAGCCGTTCAGATTGCCGGCCAATTAATTTTGACAACATTTATTTCCGCCTCGATCAATCGGTCGAGGCTTTTATTTTTCTAAACAAAAAATCCTCCCGATTGAAGGGAAGATTGATGTTTATTCGGTAAGGTATTTTTTTATTAGTGGCCCTGGAGTAAATTTATTAGGTGAGGTTTTGGGCTGATTATAAAACCAGCTCAATATTGATAACGTTTTTTTACCCGCTATGAACGGAGTAAAATGTTTAATTTCGACGATGCGGCTTTGAAGTATTTTTTAGCGAATTTTTCAGCAGACAAAGGATTGAAGAAGCAGCAGCTGAATATATCGATAAACGCCCTATCGCCAGACTTGTCATCGAAGTGTATGATGATCGATGAGGTCTCGATGAATTGGAATGCCGAATAGCCTTCCAGCGAACCCTCGGCGAATTTTTCCACCCGCGTCGGTCCGTGCGCTTGCATCTTGAGTAAGCCGACAAGCTGCCGGACGAACTCTTTAATGTCTTTGGGCGATTGGATTAGCTTATGATCACAAGCGGCCAAATCAATTGAGGCGAGCATTCCCCACGCCCCGGACTTTTTATAGTCTTGGCGCAAAGAGGTTGTATCCATCTCGTTAAATTGTTATGAATGAACTCACTCTAATCTTACCGGACAGCCAGCCGACTTTTCCGCTGCGACGAATCGTAACGGAAAAATGCCAACCGTTGGCAGGGCATAGAGGATTGTTTTTTATTATGCACGATAAAAAATGATTTGTCAAATTAATTCAAGCGTAACTGACAGCGCTTTTGATCTGCAAGGCGAGAGACAGCCAGATGACCATCGCGGAGGCATATAGGATCGGCGCAATCGGCATTGCTAGCCAGAGCAGAGCCAAGGAAATGCCTGTAACTTGCGTCAGCATTTTGCTTTTGCCCCAGAAGTTAGACGGTTGGATGGGCTTAATGCCAGAAGACTTGTATTGATTCAATTTAAAGGCGGATACCAGTAAGATAAATAAATCGAAGACAAAGACGTAAATAATCAGCAGTTTGAAGGGATAAAGCATCAAGAGGAACGCGATGATCGTCATAATCAAAAGCTTGTCCGCCAAAGGATCGAGGATTAGGCCCCAATCGGAAATCTGCTGTCGCGCCCGAGCCAAGGTTCCGTCGAGCGTATCAAGCAGGGCGGCTATGATGAACATGGCCAGGGAAGTCTTATAAAAGCCCATGGCCATATAAGCGACAATCAGCGGGATCATGGCCAACCGCAGGACGGAAATGATATTGGGAGTCATCCAATCGGGGACGATTTTCAAGATGATCCTGACCAATAAATTATCTTTTTCCTTCTGTGTTGGTGCGATTTTTCCATTTGACTTTGGCATAAAAAAATGTTACGATACTGGAATAATTATTAACGTATTTTAACCTCATTAACTTATTATTTTCTTAATTTATTATAACATATGAAGCCGATTTTTAAGAATTTGTTTTTTTACTTAGCGATTTTCTGCCTGATACTTCTGGTTTTCAGCTTTATTTCCGTCGGACAGAATGAGCCGAAAGTTATCAGTACCAGCGAATTAGTCTCGGACATCGAGGCTGGTCAAGTAAAATCTATTGACGTGCAGGAGAATCAATTGAGTGTCGTTCTGGCTGATGGCACGAAACTGTCTCTGCAGAAGGAAGCGAGTGAATCGCTTTCGACTATGCTGAAGAATTATAATGTTTCCGCCGAGGCAATGAAAAAAGTGGCGATTACCGTCAAGGATCAAAGCGGCTGGAAATTCTGGTTTATAACATTATTGCCGATTGTCATTCCGGCGCTCATAATATTAGGCTTCTTGTGGTTCATGCTGAAATCCGCCTCGGGCGCAAATAACAAGGCCATGTCTTTCGGCCAATCAGGCGCCAGGCAATTCAATCCGGATAAGGAAAATAAAGTCACCTTCAAGGATGTCGCCGGCGTCAAGGAAGCCAAGCAGGAGCTTTTAGAAGTCGTTGATTTCTTAAAAAATCCGAAAAAATTCATCGCCTTGGGCGCGACTATTCCGCGCGGCGTCTTATTGCTCGGTTCTCCGGGAACGGGCAAGACATTATTGGCTAAGGCTGTTGCAGGCGAAGCTGATGTGCCTTTCTTTTCTATCTCCGGTTCGGAATTCGTGGAAATGTTCGTCGGCGTCGGCGCGTCACGCGTCCGCGATTTGTTCAAGAAGGCTAAGAAGCATGCGCCTTGCATAATTTTTATTGATGAGATCGACGCGGTCGGCCGCCAGCGCGGCGCCGGACTCGGCGGATCGCACGATGAGCGCGAACAGACTCTGAATCAGATTTTGGTCGAGATGGACGGCTTCGAGCCGAACGATAATATCATAGTCATGGCGGCCACTAATCGGCCGGATGTTCTTGATAGCGCCTTGCTTCGGCCGGGCCGCTTCGACCGCCGCGTAACTTTGGATCTGCCGGATGTGGGCGATCGCGATGCGATTTTGAATGTCCACGCCAACAAGAAGCCGTTGGCCAAAGATGTCGATTTGAGGAATATCGCTGAGCGTACTCCGGGATTCTCCGGCGCCGACTTAATGAACCTGCTTAACGAAGCCGCCATCGCTGCCGCGCTAAAAGATCAGAAGACTGTTACTCTCGACGATGTCTTAACTAGCATCGATAAAGTTCTTCTCGGACCGGAACGCAAGAGCCATATCTTGAGCGTGGCTGAGAAGAAAATCACTGCTTACCACGAAGCCGGCCATGCCTTGGTCGCTCATGAATTACCGAACACCGATCCGGTCAGGAAAGTTTCCATTATCGCCCGCGGTTCCGCTGCCGGCTTTACTTTGAAGCTGCCGACAGAAGACAAGAAGCTGCATAATAAGACGGAATTTTTGGAAGATCTCGCCGTTATGCTGGGTGGCCGTATGGCCGAGGAGGAAGTCTTTAATGAGGTGACGACCGGCGACTCGAGCGATCTGCGCCAAGCGACAAAACTCGCCAGGAAGCTGATCACCGATTTCGGCATGAGCGACAAGCTCGGCTTGCGGACTTTCGGCGAAAGGGAGGAATTAATTTTCCTCGGCCGCGAATTGCACGAAGAACGCAATTATTCCGATAAGACGGCGGAAGAAATCGACAAGGAGATTTCCCGTTTCTTGGAAGACGCCGCCAAGCTGGCTCTCTCGATCATTAAAGACAAGCGCGAATATCTGGATAAGATCGCCAACACTCTGATCGAGAAAGAAACGATCGAGTCGGAGGAATTCGCAGCGTTATTCAAATAAAATATTATCATTTTGATGATAAGGAAAAAACTCTGCTTGGCGGAGTTTTTTCATTTGTGCTATAATATAGTCAGTTAATTTAATTCGTAATTTGAAATTCGTAATTCGTAATTATTCAAACATATGCAAACGACATCGTACCTTTATCGGCCAGTTCTAAAAAAGGCCTATGAGATCACGAAAAAATTCAAGAGTCTGTGGTTTTTCGGCTTGTTCGCCGTCTTGGTTTCTGCCGGAGGCGAATACGAGATAATCTATCGCGCCATTTATAATTCCGACGATGGCGGGCTGATTAATGCGTTCCTGACGGCTTTTAAAAACGGCTGGCAGGAAGGGTTGCAGCTGGCTGACGGCAGCTTCTGGTCGAATCTGGGACAGTTGGTTGTTACTAATCCGGGAGGTGTGGCCATGACTTTATTCGCTTTGCTCTTCATAATAGTTTTGACGCTATTCACTATTTGGCTGGCCGTCGCTTCGCAGATCGCCTTGATCAAAGGCTGTTCTTTAGCGGGCAAGAATAAAAAGTCATCGATCGCCGACGGCTTCGATTACTCCAATAAGAATTTCTGGCCGATCATTTCTGTCGTTGCTTTGCTCAAGATTTCCTTATTTATTTTATTCGGCATATTGGGCTGGGAGATGATGCTTCTGGCCGGTACCGGAGTTTTCGGCTTGCTTATTTATATTATCTCCTTCATCGTATTCATTCTAGCAGTCTTGGTAGTCTCGTTCCTCTTGAAGTATCAGACTTTTTATATCTTGCTTAAGAGGCAGAAGTTTCAGGCGGCCCTGATCTCGGCTTGGGAACTGTTTAAAAACAATTGGCTGATTTCCCTTGAGATGTCGTTGGTGATGTTTCTCGTATATTTAGTAGCGGCGGCCGTGTCGGCATTTATCGTGACATTTTTTGGCAGCATTCCGATCGTGGTCATTCCGCTGTATTTCACTGTTATGCCGGTGATTCTTAAAGTTATCTTTACCGCCATTGCTGTCGTTTTGGGCGTGGTAGGAGTCATGCTTGTAACAGCTCTTATGACAGTATTCCAATGGGCCGGCTGGACGGCGCTTTTTGAGCGCTTGGCTGGCGATGACGAAGGCGTCAGTAAGCTGGAGAGATGGGGCGAAACGATCAAGCAATTGCCCGGAGTCATCTTAGGTAAGTAATATATGATATTTACGTCCAGCCTCAGTTCATTGAACTGAGGCTGGTTTTTTATCTAAAATAAGCTATAATTTAACCAGCTATTGACAAAATAATCAATATATGCTATCATGATGTTAGTACCTAAGACAGATTGGCCTTTTAATCTAGTATTGGACTGGAGATAAAGACCGATCAAAATATCAATCCGGAACCGATAAATATCGGGTGATGGGGAGATAGAAAGGATGGATTCAATGCCGGCGAAAAAGAAGGGTTTGAATTGGAAAGAAGTCGGGCAATTCGTAGCGGCGCTGGTTCAACTATTCACGATCGTATCCGCGACTTTCAAGAAAATGAAGGTCGACGCCGAACTGATCGAATGGCTGATCGGTTCGGGCAAGAAGTTCTTTATCAAAAAGCTTCAGGAAATCGGTGATGAGTTCCTGCAGCAGATGGCGCCGATTCTCAAGGGTGAAATCGACACAAATATTGATCCGCATTTGCCGTTTACCGGAGCATTGATTGAAAAGCATGCCCGAGTCGGCAAGGTAACGATTGAACTTCGTGCTGACGGCTGCTTGTATATCGATGGCAAAAAGGTCATTCTCTATCGCTCTGAGCGGCAGATGAATGGCAGAGTCATCAAGGGTCATGAGCTGCGCACGGAAGTTGATGGCCAGCTTGTGCTTTCCGCCAGCATCCTGGACTTCCTCAAGACTCATCAGGAATTCTTTCCTGCGGAGTGGAAGGAAAAAGATGGAAATGGCAACATCATTTGCATCTTTTTCTGGGGGACGATTTACCGCAGCTCCGTTGGCTCTCTCTACGTCCGCTATCTGTGCTGGCGCGAGGGCGCGTGCTACGAGGACTGCCTTTGGCTCGACTATGGCTGGGACTCGGGCAACCCGGCTGCGGTGTGCGCAAGTATTTCTTTAGGTCTTGGTTATTTGGATCTTCTTGATCCTTTGAATTCTTGACCTTAATCAGATTTTTTTAACACAGTCTCGTGCAACTAGCGCGAGACTCTTTTTTTTGATAAAATAAGTAAGGTAATAGGCGAATATCAGCAAGCGGTTACGGCTTCTTGCCGCCGAATCCAGTATCCATGAGCCGAGAATGTTTGCGGCTACGGCTTCAGGCAGAGTGACTCATGCAGAAACTTCAAAAATGAAGATACTTGGTGCGGCGCGCTAAGTGATTATAAATCACGCATTAGATTCAATCCGGAGAGTATTCAATGGATGGTGGAATTGGTGGCGCTCCGCATGTAACCGCAACTCCGATGGCAATCTCTACGTCCGCTATCTGTACTGGAACGAGGGCACGTGCAACGAGAACTACAATTGGCTCGACAATGACTGGAACTCGAACAACCCGGCTGCGGTGTGCGCAACTCTCTTTATTTCTCTCCCGCTTTTTTGTCGGGAGAGTTTTGTTCTAATGTTTTGCCTTTCCAACCGCCGAGCATCCGTCCGATTTCATCGATTTTTTCAGACAAAATAATGTATTTATTATTATCCAATGATTTGGATTCCCAAAGAATCATTAAGAGTATTTTTAGCGCGTCGGTTCTTTTTATTGCGGTTTCTATGTGCGGCACTTTATCCAGTTTAGCCTTGAAGCCGGCTGTCATAATCTCCTCCATGATTTCAATAAATATATTATCGATTTTTACGCCTAAAGAATATCTGTGTATTTTTGGCAAGGCTTGGTAAAATCCGCACCATGCCAGATAGGCTGTTTTTGACTTATGAAATATCATCGGCAGCTTGGAAATCGTTGGGGGGGGGGGTAATTAAAGGAAGAATTATTATGAATGTTAAGATCCAACTGAGCCATACGTTTGAAGATATTATTAGTCTTGATAATCTATTGTCCGCTTGGGAAGAGTTTGTCATTGGCAAGAAAAATAGGAAAGATGTCATGGAGTTCCAGCTCCGCCTCATGGATAATCTTATCGCACTTCATTATGATCTGGCAACCGGCAATTACCGCCATGGCGGCTACCAGGCTTTCAATATCCGCGATCCTAAGCCGAGAGATATTCATAAAGCGAGCGTTCGCGACAGATTATTGCATCACGCGATTTACCGCATTCTGTATCCGTTCTTTGATCGGACGTTCATCGCTGATTCGTATTCTTGCAGGAATGGCAAAGGAACGCATAAAGCCGTGAATAGATTCAAAACATTCGCTTATGCAGCCAGCCGGAACAATACCCATACCTGCTGGGTTTTGAAAGGAGACATCAGGAAGTTCTTCGCTAATATCGATCACAAGATATTGAAGAAAATACTTGCCGAGCATATTACAGATAAGCGGATTTTGGCATTATTGGACGGGATAATCGACAGCTTCCATGCCAGTCCCGGCGTCGGTCTGCCGCTAGGCAACCTGACTTCGCAATTGCTCGTCAATATCTATATGAACAGATTCGACCAGTTCGTGAAGCATAAGTTGAAGGCCGAATATTATATCCGGTATGCTGATGATTTCGTTATATTGAGCGATGACAGGAAATGGCTGGAACACCTTATCGGCCAAATTGGCGCATACTTATCTAATGAATTGAAATTGACTCTTCATCCCGATAAATTGTTCATTAAGACGCTTAATTCCGGAGTTGATTTCTTGGGCTGGATTAATTTTTATGATTATAAGGTCTTGCGAACCTCGACTAAGAAGAGGATGTTGAGACGAATAGCGGAAAACCCCAAGCCGGAAGTGATTTGTTCGTATTTAGGGCTGATTGGACATGGGAATTGCTATAAGTTGAAAAAGAGAATAATTAATTAATTATATTGACTAAATGCCAAAATCCTGTAAACTAGATAAATACTGACTCCACTCTCGTCATTCCGGAATTTTGGCGTAATCGGCAAAATATCCGGAATCCAGGCTAATTCTAATTAATTTCAAATTTAACCTGGATCCCGGATATTCCAATGATTACATTGTGATTCCGGGATGACGATGCAGGGTAAAAAATTTTATTAATTATAAAAATATAAATATGACACTCAAGGAAATTTACGCTTTGGCCTTGGAAATGGGCATTGGAGCGGATCTGCGCGGAGAATCTAGAGTCAGAAAGAATCTGGCTAAGGTTCAGGAGAAATTCGATAAGATGAATGCGGAGCAGAAAGAGGAATTCGATGTCGAAAGGCTATCCAATCCCTATTCCGATACTCGGATTTTGTTTGATAACGGCCGGCCAGTCGTGAAGGTTTTGGTCGGCATTGATATCGATCCGCAAGAAATTATCATGGCCAAGCAATTGGGCTATGATACGGTCATCGCACATCATCCGGAAGGCGAGGCTTTGGCTGCGCTCGGCGATGTGATGCATTTGCAGGCCGAGGTCTTGGCGCAATACGGCGTACCGATCAATGTGGCGCAGGCTATTACCAAGGAAAGAATTTCTGAAGTGACTCGTAGTGTATCTCCGGCCAATCATGAGCGGACTGTCGATGCGGCCAGACTATTGGATATTAATCTGATTTGCATCCACACGCCCTGCGATAATTTAGCGGCTGATTTTTTGAACAAGATAATTACCACTACGGAAATAGAAACAGTCGGCGA
>Ga0172379_10003567_pt1 | contig 24481 bp, 21 predicted proteins | sample GrowelOW334metaG_FD_119756 | JGI IMG/M metagenome (GOLD analysis project Ga0172379, IMG submission 119756) | Groundwater microbial communities from an aquifer near a municipal landfill in Southern Ontario, Canada - Groundwater well OW334 metaG | ecosystem: Environmental > Aquatic > Deep...
AACGTTGATCTTCAAGATCCCGATTCCCTGGGTTTCAGGGTCAGAATATAAGCGGCCACAAAGATCATGATCACGATTTCAGCTTGCCAGACATAGGTATAGGCGCCGAACCGATCGTACATTAGGCCGGCCAGGTAAGGACCGATACTCCCGCCGATACCGAGAAAAAGGGTGAAAAATCCGTAAACGGACCCCAGGACGTGACGACCGAAACGGTTCGCTAACAGGATGGGCGCCAGGGGCGCCAGGGATCCGTAACCAAACCCGAAAATGACTGCGTAGCAGAAAAGACCGCGGGCGGATGCGACCTGAAGCAGCACGACAAGCCCGGCCAGCATGAACACCATCCCCAGAAAAGCCGCGTACTTGGGATCGCGAATACGGTCACTGAGCCATCCGAAGAAAAACTGACCGGCAAATCCCGCCAGGCCCAGGGCAGCCAGAGAAGAGGCGGCCAGGACTTTGTCAATACCCTGATCGATGGCAAAGGCCACCTGATGAACAAATACGGTCATAAGCACCATCACCGCCAGGCTGAAGGACAGGGCCAGAACCTGGAACCTCTTGTCACCGCACATGTCCCCAAACCGCAACCGTGTTGATTCCTGAAGCGCATCGATCTTGACGACCAGTTCCGGACGGGTTTCGCCGTCAGGCAACATGCCGTGATCCTCGGGACGGATTTTACGAAAAAAGAGCTGTGAGAGACTGACGCCGACAACAAGGGTGATGATCCCCAACACCAGAAACCCTGTCTGCCAATTGAACTCCTTTACAATGACGCCCGCCAGGGGGGTCAGGGCAACGGTGCCGAAGCTTACCCCCATCGTGGTAATTCCCAAGGCCGTCCCCCGCTTTCTGATAAACCATTTCGCCACCGAGGAATTGATCGCCACCACCCCCAGCCCGGACGACCCGATCCCTAACAACAGGCCATAGACCAGATAAAATTGCCATGGTTCCCGGACAAATGCCGTGAGCATGAAACTCACGGCGGCAATCACGGCCCCCCCGGTCACAATCCAACGGGGGGCAATCCGGTCCACCATCCTCCCGATTACGACGGCGCAAGCAGAATAGACGAACATGTTGAGGGAAGCACCCAGAGATATGACTGAACGGGACCATCCGTAATCCGTGGCCAGGGGCTTCACAAAGACGCCGAAACAGTACCTGGAGCCGTAATTGATAGCCAGGACGAAAAAAGCGGCCCCGACTATATACCATCCCCAGAATATATCGGAGGCGGATTTACTTTTCATCCCGCCTCCAGATATTTCCCGTTATTATCCCATTTGCGAAACAGTCCATATAAGGATAAAAATACCTGATCTTCAGGCATGCCCCATCAATTCAATATCATTAAGGATACTCTGTCAATTATGCTCAGGTGTGTCGATCTTATGGTGTGCACTTATTCTTTTCGTTCTGTTTCGATTTATTTTTTACTAAATTTAGTAAAGGTCCTCCTGCACGCCATGTCCAACAGGTGTCCGTAAGTATATCGATCATATCCGACATGAGAAATTTGGGGGATCTTTGCAGTTTATAAGCCGCGTATCCCTGTATGGTTGAGGAACCCATTGATGTTAAAAGCGTCATTAGATGCTGGCACCCTTTACCCCTGCCAAACAGCGTCTTTAACCTCGATGTGAATCCACCGGTAATTCTTAATCCCTTGACAGGCTCCATGCTGTTGATGGTTTCCAAGCAATCCACACGTGGAACAGCAGGCATTTCCACATGCAGATCCTCAATCTCAAGGGTTGTTTTGTTAACGAGCAAATGGATGGTCATCTGATGCAATATGCCGGGCGATCTTTTTTCACCTGCGGCCAAATAAAATTCCTGCCATCGATGATCTGTCAGACATCCCTCAACGACTAACCTCTGCTCGTCGTATTCGTATGTATTCATCTCTATAGTTCTCGTGTGATATTTCTTCCCTTTCGGTTTTCCAAACAAGTTCATCCTGCGCTACCTCTCCCCACATTTGATTTTACTACACCGGAAACTAAATATAGCAACACATGAGCAGCGTCTACAGAAAATACAGGCATCGACTATCCCCGATTGAGCTGATAACAACCGGGCGCGGAATCTCTTCAATAAACTTACTGTAATGCTCGTTATTCATCTACAGTTCTTCCTTGTTTGGGAGCATCCTGAGCACTTTGTGCCGGAAGATGGTTTTGAGATTCCAGAGAGTTCATTTGCCCTGGAAATGAGGTTCCCTTCTTTCAAGGAAGGCCTTCGCCGCTTCGATGTGATCTTCCGTCTCCGTGAGGAGTGATACCTGGGAAGAAATATAATCCAGATGAGCCCGTAGGGTGCTAGTCTGTGACTGATAGACGGCCCTTTTCATCATACGAATGGCCAGCGGCGGCTTGCTCGCTATCTTCATTGCCAAGGCGGCTGTTTCTTCCATGAGACGGTCGTGGGGCACGACCCGGTTCACGATGCCCAGCCGCAGGGCCTCTTCGGTGCCGATTACATCTCCTGTGAGAAATAGCTCCAGCGCCTTGGCAACGCCGACCAGACGAGGCAGAAAATAGGCCCCACCGTCCCCCGGAATAAGCCCCAGCAAGATATAGGATTCGGCAAGCTTGGCCTTGTCCGAGCAGACGCGGAGGTCGCACATGAGGGCCATATCCAGTCCTGCTCCCATGGCGGAACCGTTGATCGCAGCAATGACCGGTTTGTCCAGATCTTCGAGAGCCAGGGCAATACGATGTACGCCTTCCCAGAGAAATTTCTTCATCTCCCAGGATCGAAGTTTCCCCTCGGCCATATCCCGGATATCACCACCGGAACAGAAACTATCACCTTTTCCAGTCACAATGACAACCTTAACACGATCATCCTTTTTGGCCGCTTCCAAATATTCACCCCACAGCCGGATCATTTCGGAACTGAAGGCGTTCTTCGCCTCCGGCCGGTTCAGGGTAATCAGGGCGCAATCGTTCTCAACGGCATACAACACATGGTCGTCACTCATTTTTTTCTTCACCTTCAGCACTTCATAAATGATTTGAATCTCTTCGGATCATATTCCCCGAAGCTTGCTTCGTTCCTAAGATATAGACAAACATTCCTCGAAAGACGGTACGTCGTCCAGGTCGCCAGCCGAACAGTATTGCTGGCTCGCGTGCCGGAGTTTCGCCGACAACAGGCAGGTGGCACCCAATGCGGGCTTAACTGGACGCGGAGGTGTAGATTTCTTCAACCGCCTGTGCGCTGCAAGCGGCCGCTACCAGGCTTTTACGAATACAGCCCACGGTGTCTCCGGTGTCCGCATGCCTCAAGCGATTCCTTGCAGGTAGCTTGAAGGTGACATGAACACCGTCCGGCAGAAGGAGGGCCCCTGCCGAAGCCGGTTTCTCCGTAAAACCCAGTCCTCTGCAGGCGATGGCTAAAGCCGCGTCCTGATGTACTGAAATACCTAACCTATCCACGTAATTGACCGCACCTATCATTGATGTGTAGAATGAATGATTGAGTTTTTTACCTCTGATTTTTGGCTTTTATTGCCATCTTATATATTTCTTCGTTCTCACGAATATACTCTTCAGACAGACTCATTCCATGGGCATACGGTTTACCACTTTTGTCAACAGTAACGAATGTCGTCATTCCCGTTACTGATGGGATACGATTTTCATTCACAAAAACCTTGCCATAGGCTGTGATGCTTTTTTTCCCCAGCAAGGCAACCCGGGTCTTTAACTCCACAATATCTCCCTTCGTGGCGGGGCGTACGAAATCCATGCCGTGAATCCGGACGCAGACAATATCCTCCGGCCTCCCAAGCAATTTAATCGCCGCGATCAAGCATCCCTCGACCAGCCATTCAGACATTCTTCCTGCAAAAAGGGTCCCGTGATGATTGAGGTCTTCTGATTTGATGATGCGCGATATCTTTGTCTCTTCGATCATGATTGCTCCTGATTCATTTATTTATTCTGTTTTTCAACCTTCCAGAGGATACACTCCTTAATGACGGCCCGCCTTCATTGACCGCTCCCCCTCAGCTACTGCCGAGTTTCAACCGTCCAAATTTGCTTCAACGGGAGCTTAGCTTTTAAGTTATCCTCTAATTGATCATAGCTGGAAATAAGCTGCTCCAGCACTTCATTGATAGCCCATAGCTGAATATTAATGGGCCCCTGGGCAACTTTACTATAGATTGAGTTCTCAAATCCATTCCAGGACACCAAGATACCTTCTCTTGACCGGGATTCCTGTATCGCATCATAAAGCAGGTTCAGCGATTTCAGCTCCATAGGTGCAGATTGAGATGCAACCGTCACACAGGCCCGAGGACCTACTCCAAGAAAACAACGTCCCGCAAGAATATCAACAATTCTATCCAATCCCTCGGGATTGCGCCATGTTGTATAACCCTGGGCGATAAGAATCGCCTCAACGAGCCCGACCAAATTTTTCCCCTTGAACTGTGCCTCAAGGAGTTTAATAATCTTCTCGCGGGCTATTATTTCCAGATCGCCGCCCTCGACAATTTCATGGTCCATCCTGTCATCCTTTGAACGAGATAGCATCCCCAACCTCCTTTAAGGATTGAGCTTCATCTTCGAAGTCGACTCCATCCTGCATCCAATATTTCTATTACCTTCGCTAAGCGCCTCTTTCTTCAAAATCAGGTCTTTTGGAATACATAGTCGACATGGCCGCCGGTCAGCCGGTGCGGGCATGTTTTCATCTCCATCCCGATATGAAGTTCCGCCTCGGAAATTGAAGATTCGATTCTGCCGAATATTTTGTAGTCACCGTAATCGAGCACGGCAATCGTATAGGGCAGTCCCTGAGTAAAACCCGTAGGTCCGAATCTGAGCGTGCTGAAACTGAGCAATTTTCCGGTTCCTTTCACCTCGAACCACTCCATGTCGCTATCCAGTGAATGACAGCAGTCGGCCCTTGGTGGAAAGAAAGATATCCCGCACTTTTTGCACCGGCTTCCCATGATCCTGCCTTGCTGCAGATAGCCGATAAAATCATTGACTCTGGTCACGCTCGTAAAACTCATCGTACCAAATTCATTGAACCGATTATCCACTGCCAATGTCGCCATGTTATTCCCTGCCCAGGATGATTACATTCGTATAGAGGCCTGCGCCACCCACATTGTGGACAAGTCCCAAAGCGGGATCCTTCACCTGAAAGTCCCCTGATTCCCCTCTCAGTTGCAGGACAATGGCTCTGACCTGGGAACCGCCCGTTGCCGCGATGGGATGCCCCTTGGAGAGAATGCCGCCATCGACATTCACCGGGATCTTTCCTTCTTTATAGGTTTCTTTGGAAGCAATGAGTCCGGGGCCATCGCCGGGCCGGGCAAAGCCGAGATCTTCATAGGCCATGATTTCAGCAATGGTAAAGCCATCGTGAACTTCCGCCACATCAATGTCGCCGGGTTGTACACCAGCCATTTTGTATGCTTTCTTCGCCGCCTCCTTCGCAGAATGGAAGCTGTAGAACGTCTCGCGACCCGCCATATTGACGGATGCTGAGGCGGAACCCAGGCCCAGTATCCAGACCGGCTTCTCGCTCATGGCTTTCGACTTCTCTTCGTTCGCCAGGATGATGCAGGAACTTCCGTCCGCGTTTTTGCAACAATCTCCAACCCGCAACGGGCTCGAATGGATCGCGCCCAGACGGCTGGCAGGAGCATTAAAGTCATTTATGGTCAATACTTTGCGAATCATCGCTTTTTCATTGAGAACGCCGTAGGTGGAAGCCTTTATCCTGACACGAGTCATATCTTCCATTGTTGTCCCATACTTCTCCATATGGCCTCGTGCAAACATAGCAAAATAAGCCGGCATCGTCGTTCCGAACGGCGATTCCCACTGGATATCGGCGCCTCGACCCATGCGTTCCTGTGAGTCGGCCGCTGTAATTTCAGAAGTTTTCTGAAAACCGAGTACGGCGACGATATCGTGAAGACCTGATTTCACGAGGGAATATGCCGCCCGGATACCCGTCGTACCTGATGAGCAAAGTGTTTCCACGTTGAATGTCGGCTGGGGATTCAGCCCCAGATATTCGACTAAAACGCCTGCGGGCGACCTTTGCCTGTCATACTCCGGAGCCGAACAAACAACGGTAGCATCGATATCCTTTCCGGCGATCTTCGCGTCCCCAATCGCTTCCTTGAAACTTTCGAAAACCATTTCTCTTATCGACCCCGGATAGGCGCGAACAAATCGGCTTTGCCCAACTCCTATGATTCCAACCTTACCCATCTATTGATTCCTCATTGGGGATGATCCCTATTCATTCCAGTTCAATAAGAACAACTATTGCTCTTTGGGTTGCGGCTCCTTTGCACCTTGGATATCGAGGAATCCCGTGAAAGAAATCCTACGGCTTGCGATCAAACCCTTCCGTAAGAATCTCCTTGATGTCATTCCGTGATTTCTTGTCACCCGATGAATAGTCATACCACCCTTTCCCCGTCTTTCTTCCCAAGTCTCCTTTCTCAACAAGCCGCTCTAAAAAAATGTCAGGCTTCCATTTCGGATCTCCGTACCCGTCGTACAGTACCCTCAGGACTTCGAGTCCTACGTCAAGACCGACCATGTCGGCAACCTCGAAGGGACCCAACGGAAGGCCAAGAGCCAGTTTCGCGGCTTTATCTATATCCTCGATGTTCGCAACACCTTCGTTCAGACAGTGATAAGCTTCATTTCTGAAAGCCTGGTTCATCCGGTTGACGAGGAACCCCGGTACATCCTTGACCCGGACGGTCTCCTTCATCATGGAATGAGCCAGTTTTTCCGTCGTGACGACCGTATCGAAAGAAGTCTCAGCTCCTCTGACGACCTCCGCAATCCTCATGGCCGGGACAGGATTGAAGAAATGTAACCCGACAAATTTGCCGGGCCTCCTTATTGTTGTTGCGAGTTTTGAAATTGGAATCGATGAGGTATTTGTGGAAAAGATCACGTCAGGTCGGCAAATTGAATCCAATTTTCCGAATACCTCTTTTTTTACATCAAAATTTTCCGAAACGGATTCAATTACAAAATCGACATCTCTGGCATCCTCCCAATTGGAAGTCGGCCTGATTCGGGATAAGATCTCCGCCTTCCCGGAAGTCGTGATTTTGTCTTTTTTAACGAGACGGGTGAGTCCCTGGTCGATCAGCTTTAAGCCTCTCTCTTTATTTTTATGGAGTTTCATAAAAACAAAGTACCCTGCCTGGGCTGCAACCTGCACTATTCCTGCGGCCATGGTGCCGGAACCTATAATTATTATCGATTTTATTCCCATATTTTACCAAACACCTTCCGCAATGCTGATCCCAAAAGGGAGGCGGGACCGGGGGGCACACTACCCCGGTCCCGATGTTCGGAGCTGGATGTTATTGCTCCTTGTAGATCTCGTTACTAATTCGTTTAAGTACCCGTCCACGTATTCACCCTTGAGGAAGGGAGGCGGGACCGGGGATACGCAACCCCGGTCCCGCTGTTTGGAGCTGAATGTTATGGCTCCTTGTAGGTTTCGTTACTAATCCGTTTAAGTACCCGTCCACGTGTTCACCGGAGAGGAGGGGGGCCGGGCTCTCCCCAAAAACCCGGCCCCGCGCTATGGATGAACCGATGAACTAATTATTGTACACTTAAAGCTTCTTCCGGGCATCTCAGGATGGTATCATGTGCATTTTTAATTATATCCGTGAGATAGAAAACACTGGGCAAAATCTGGTTTATATAATACTCGGCGCTCGACACCTTACCCTGATAAAAAATCCTCTCATTTTCGCTATCCAAAGATCCATCCAGTTTCCCACGGGCAATCAAGGCCTGCTCCAACAGGCACTGGGCAACCTGAACCTGGGCGCAGACAAGGAGCGCGTTGAAGGCATACATCGCGATATGGCCCTTTTTCTCCTGGAAATCCTTGTACCACGAATCATAAAGTGTCTTTATTTCCTGAACACATTCACAGCTCCTATCCAAAATTTTCATTTCCGTTGCGAAGCCTAGCGCTTCATGATTTTTCTCAACAAAGTCCCTGATGATGGCCAGCCAGGCTGTGAAGGGAGCCCCGTTTTTCATTTTCATTTTCCTGCTTACGAGGTCGTTGGCATGCATGAAGGATGTCCCTTCCCAGATAGTGAGGATCTTGGAATCCCGAAGATATTGTTCAATGGGATAATCCTGGGTGTAGCCCACTCCTCCCAGCACCTGTATGGCCTCGGCGATAAGCCTCAGACTCGTTTCGCTGCCGTAGCACTTGACAAGGGGGGTGAAAATTTCCGCAATCTCTCCGCAGGCCCTCGCTTTTTCCTTATCGGCCGAATTAGTCTGGATATCGAGATAGTAGAACCCTTTGAAAATCAAGGCCCTTATCCCCTCGACGTGGGCCTTCATATCCAGAAGCATCCGCCTGATGTCCTCGTGTTTTATGATTGCGACCCGCTCACCGTCGCGCGCGCCGAAGGGTCGGCCCTGGATGCGCTCCGCCGCGTATTGGGCAGCATAGTAATAGGATGCCGCAGCCTGGCAATTGGCATTGTGGCCCGTCCCGATGCGGGACTCGTTCATCATGTGGAACATCATCGCCAGACCTTTTGAGCAGCCCTTTTCGTCTGGAGGAGAACCGAGCATTATCCCGAGGCACTCATCCTCATCGCCGAAATTCAGGAGGGCCGTAGCTTGCGCTTTGAGGCCCATTTTGTGCTCTATTCCCACCGTGGTTACATCATTTTTCCTGCCCAAGCTACCGTCTTCGTTTACCCAGACTCGCGGAACGATATAGAGGCCCAGGCCCGCGGAACCGGAGGTGGCGCCCGCGGGCCTGGCAAGCACCATATGTATCGTGTTCTCGGATATCCCGGCATCGCCCGCCGTGATGAACATCTTTGTCCCCTGGATCCTGTATATCCGCGGGTCATCAGTCGGGAAGGCCCGGGTGGTTGCATCGCCAACATCAGAGCCGGCATTAGGCTCCGTTATGCACATTGTACCCTGCCACTCGCCGCCCATCATTTTGGGAAGAAACCGCGCCTTGTCCTCTTCGGTCCCGAAACGCAGAATCAGGTTCGCTGCCCCACTCGTCAGCTTTATGTAGGAAGTCAGGGCGGGACAGGCTGCCGTATTGAGCTCGTGAATAGCCTTATAGACAATGAGCGGCATCCCGCCTTCTATTTCGATGCACTCGCTGCTTGAGCCCCAACCGTTCTGCTGCAGAAAGCGAAAGGCCTCCGCATAACCAGGAGCGGGTGTCACCGTGCCATTCTCAAAGTGGGCGCCGTTTTTGTCCCCTTCGGCATTGATCGGGTTGACTACCTCCCGGGCCACCTTGTAGGCCTCGTTGAGCAGTATATCCACGTCCTCCATGGCAAAATAGTTTTTGAATCTCTCGCAAGCCAAGACCGTCTCGGTCGGCAGCCATTCCTTGATAATGAATTTTAAATCCCGTAGGTCGTATTTGAATTCCATTTCTTCTCCAACTCTTCACATAAAAACGTTTTTTTCTGTTTTCATTACAGGGGAATATTCCCGTGCTTCCTGTCCGGCCGCTCCTGGGGCTTATTCCAGAGCAATTTAAGGGAACGGTAAAGATGCCCCCTCGTCTCGCTCGGCTTGATGAGAAAATCCATGATCATCTTTCCTGCGTACAGATAGGGGGAATTGAACTTGTCACGATATTCGTCTCTCTTCTCTTTGCGGATGGCCGCTTTATCCTCTGCGGCCAATATCTCCTTGCGATAAAGAATCTCGACCGCACCCGGTGCTCCCATAATGGCCATCTCGGCGGTGGGCCAGGCAAAAGCAAGGTCGGCCCCCATTGATTTCGAGCCCATGGCTGCCCATGAGCCGCCATAAGCCTTGCGGATCACAACGAGAATCTTCGGGACCTCCGCCTCTACATAGCCGTAAAGCATTTTGGCTCCGTGGCGGATTATCCCCTTGTACTCTTCCTTCACTCCCGGAAGGTATCCGGGTACATCGGCAAGCGTGAGGATGGGGATGTTGAAGCAGTCGCAAAACCGGTAGAAACGGGCCGCCTTATCGGAAGCATCGGTGTCGATAGCGCCAGCAAGCAGGCGCGACTGGTTGGCCACAACACCGACTGAATATCCCCCGATCCGGATCAGGCCCGTGATCATATTGCGGGCAAATTTTTCCTTCACTTCCAGGAAATCACCATTGTCCGCGAGAGAGCGGATGATCTTTTTCATGTCAAAGGACTTTTTCGGCTCATCCGGGACTATGCTGTCGAGCTCCGGGCAAAACCGGTAGGGGTCATCACCGGTGTCGACAATGGGGGGCTTCTCGTTGCAGTTGTCCGGCAGAAAACTGAGCATCCTCTTGACCTGCTCAATGCAGTCGGGCTCGTCCTTGGTCACGAAATCGGCCACACCCGATATCTGGCTGTGGACGCTCGGGCCGCCGAGTTCCGGACCGGTGGTATCCTCATTGCAGACTTCCTTGATGACGCGCGGCCCGGTGATGTACATCTCGCTGGAATTGTCGATCATGTAGATGAAATCCGTCAAGGCCGGCGAATAGCAGCCCCCGCCGGCGCAAGTGCCCATGATGCAGGATAGCTGCGGGATTATCCCGGAACTCTTGATATGTTCGTAAAAGAGCATGCTGTAAGTGCCACTGCCTTCCTGGATACGGGCTCCCGAAGTATCGACCAGCCCGACCATGGGGACCCGCGCCCGGAGCGACATCTTCTGGGCATGCGCTATTTTCGAGGCGTTGCTAAGCCCGACACTCCCGCCCATAACCGTGAAATCCATGGCATAAACAAAAACCGTCCTGCCGTTAACCTCTCCATAGCCCGTGATCACACCGTCGCCGTAGGGCCGCTTCTTTTCCATCCCGAAATCATGGCACTGGTGCTGGGAATACATATCGAGCTCTACGAATGTCCCCTTATCAAAGAACAGATCTATCCGTTCCCGGGCCGTTAATCTTCCTTTACTATGCTGCTGCTCTATAGCTTTCGGACCGCCGCCGGCTTTAACCTGCTGCTCGGTTTGCTCGAGAGTTTCTATTAATTCTTTGACCCCCATCGCTGTCCTCCTTCTTCATATATAGGTAAATGTTTACCGGGCTGATTCCTTTATTTTCTCGATCAGCACGGGAACCACTGTCTTGTAATCCGCAACGAGCCCCAAGTCGGAAATCTTGAAAATATTGGCATCAGGGTCTTTGTTGATTGCGACTATCTTTTTGGAACTCACCATGCCGGTAATGTGCTGGGCGGCCCCTGAAATACCGATTGCAATGTAAAGATCCGGGCTGACTATCTTCCCGGTCTGCCCGATTTCAATGCTCAGCGGAACCCAGTTTTCGTCGACCGGCACCCGGGTGGCCCCGATTACGCCTCCCAAGGCATCAGCCAGTTCCTTTATTATTGTGAAGCCCTCCGCAGAGCCCAGACCGCCGCCCCCGGCCACAATGATCTTCGCCTCTTCCAGCTTGATCCCATCCGTTTCGAGCACTTTCACACTGACCAGTTTCGTTTTGATTGCAGAGGGATCAGGCCCTTCCTTGATCTCCATGAGTTCGGACTTTCTGCCCGCCTGAGTGGCAGCGGGCTCCATGGACTTGGCCCTGATGGTGTTGACCTGCAACTTTCCGGCCGGAGATGAAAACTCGGCCAGAGCCTTTCCGCCGAAAGCCGGGCGCGTCTGGACAAATATATTCTGCGCCGGGTCAAACCGGACCTCCACACAATCCATGCAAAGCCCTGCGCCAAGGCGGGCGGCGATGCGCGGCGCTATATCCCGGCCCAAGTCCGTCTGTCCCATCAGGCAGAGGACCGGATCGATTTTTTTGCATAGTTCTACCGCCAGAAAAGAATAGGCGTCGCTGCTGAACTCGCCGTAACCGGGATCGGTCGCATGATAAATTATGTCCGTGCCGAATTCGGCTGCATCCTGAAGAGATTCTCCGGACAGGGCGCCGGCCACAAGCAGGTTCACGCCGGCCCCGACCTGGTCTGAGAGGCGCCGGGCACCGCCCAAGAGTTCTTTTGTTATCGGGGCGAGTCTGCCCTTTTCAACTTCACCAAATACGAGTATATTTTTAGTAGTCATTGTCTCCCCCTCATGGTTTGATCGCGAGGATTTTTTCGGTCAATCTGGCCGCTGCCTCTGCCGGATCCTTTCCGGTCACCATCTCGCATTTCCTCTCGTAAACAGGGACATACAATTTTACGAGGCGATTGACTGCCGCCGCCGCTCCCGTCTGGGAGGGATCCGTCCCGATATCCGTGGCGCCCCATTTGGGAACCTGCTTTTTTGCGGCGGAGATGATTCCCCAACCAGATGGGATCCGTACCTGTCCCATTTCGCTGCTCAGAGTGACGAGAGCAGGAAGTCCGAGCTCGAATACCTCCGAGCCGTTGGTGCTGATACGCTCGATTTTCAGTACACCGTCCAGCACTTCAATGCTCTTGGCCCTGATGACAACCGGGATATTGAGGTACTCCGCTATAAGCGATCCCACCACGCCCGCATCCCAATCCGCTGCTTGTCTGCCACACAGAATCAGGTCAAATTTGCCGATTTTTTTCACGGTTTGGGCAAGGACATGGGCGGTCCCGAAACCATCAGAATCCTCGAAAGCCGGATCCGAAAGGATGACGCCCTCGTCCGCCCCCATGGCCAAGGCTTTTCGCATGATTTCTTCCGCATACTTTGTTCCTTGGGTGAGCACGGTGATTTTACCGCCCTGTGCTTCCTTGATTCTCAGTGCGGCCTCCACCGCCAGTGCGTCATAAGGACTCATCACAAAAGGCACCCCTTCAGGCGGGATCACTTCATTTTTTTTGCCGTCCACGGTAAACTTGGCTGGCGGCAAATCCGGATCCAATACCGGTTTAATGCAAACTATAATTTCCATATCTTCTCCTTTATCCGAATTGATAGCTGATGCCGAAGCCGCCCCGGGGATTTACCCAGTCTATAGCTCCCTTCTTGCATGAGAAACGGCAGCTTCCGCATTCGAGGCACCCTTCATAAGAGAACACCACCCTGCCCCCTCTCTCCACGTAGCATTCGGCGGGGCAGGCATACAGGCAGGGCTTGAGGCGGCATTCCTTGCACTTCTCTTCGTCCACCCGTATATGCACCTCCCGGTCGATGTCGAATTTATTGAGGGACAGCTTATCCTCTATCTTCATATCGCCTTCCTCGCTTTCAGGGTATCACCCACCAGTTGCATGAGACCGATTTTGCCCTTCATTGATTCCTTCACAACTTCTAAGATGTTCCTCCTGGCCTTGCCTGTGCTGTTGAAGATGCCGCGCATCATTGCGCAGGTCCATTCGGGGTAGTCGTTGTAGATCCTGGGATTTTCCAGAAAATGCGGGGCCCGACGAAAGGTCTGCAGGTCCTTCATAACGAAGCTCTCTTTGAGCAGCGATTCGTATTGGCTCAGTGCCAAAGCGGAAAAGTCATTCAATGCTTTCGCGCCGATAACTGTATTGCCGGCGGCAATACCGGCAGCCATCGCCAGGTTGGCTCCTTCCAGGATCAGGCCGGTCCCGAGCACCATGGCGGCGGCATCGCCGGCAACCAGGATGCCTCCCGAATAGAGCCTGGGCATCATCGCAACCCCTGACACAGGGATCAAATGGGCGGAATACTCGACAGTTTCCCCATTCCTGATCAGAGGACGCACAGAGGGGTGCTCTTTGAAATCTTCAATGAGATCGGAGGCCTTCACGTTGTTTTCAAGAAGGGCGCTCAGCTGCACTACCACCCCCACGGAAAGGCTCTCCTGGTTCGTGTAAATGAACCCTCCGCCCGGCAGGCCCTTGGTGCAGGCCCCGACGAACTCCATGACGACGCCTTCACTGCCGCTCACGCCGAAGCGATCTTCGATAACTTCCCGTGGCAGCTTTATGATTTCCTTAACTCCCTGTTTGAGATCGGGTGCCTTGTAGTCGTCCCGCAGCCCGGCTTTCTTAGCAAGCAGGGAATTGGCCCCATCGGTCAGGATAACCACATTACCCGGAAACTCCTCAGTACCGACCTTAACGCCCGCCACCCGGCTGCCATCAAAGATGAAATCCGTAACCTCGAGACCCGTCGCCAGGATCGCCCCGGCCTGTTCCACTTTGGTGGACATCCATCTGTCGAACTTCGCGCGCAGCATGATAAATCCCGGCGATGAACCCTCATCCCCGTGGTACGATTTGAAATCAATCGAAAGGCAGTCCTCTTTCGTCATGAACGATATGATGTGGCGGTTTATGAACCGCTCGACGGGGGCTTCCTTGCGGAACTCGGGAAATATTTCGCCCATCACGGGTCCGAAAAACGCGCCACCCCACATGTTCTTGGCCCCTGTATATTTGCCGCGCTCAAGAACGAGTACAGTAAGGCCCGCTTTGGCCATGGTATAAGCGGCCGCACAGCCGGCAGGCCCTGCCCCGACAACTATGGCATCAAATTTTTCCATCTCTCGAATACCTTATCTTTCTATCTGGATACTGAATCGATCCCCAACTCGAGACGCCCAAGGACCAGCTTATGAACGTGGGCCGTCCCGCCGTAAATTATGGGCGCCATGCAGTCGCGATAAATCCGTTCCAACGGATACTCATCACTGAGCCCGTAAGAGCCGTGCAGTTCAACAGCGGCCTTCGCGCATCTCGATAATGCTTCCATATTGTGGTACTTGCCGATTGACGTCTCCTTGGCTACGTTGACGTTCTTGTCCTTGAGGTACCCCAACCGATAAGCAATCCAGCGGGACGCCTCGAGGTCGATCACCATGTCCGCGATCTTCTCCTGGACAAGCTGAAAGCTCCCGATGGGCTTTTTGAACTGTATCCTTTCCTGGCAATACTTTACACTCAGGTCGAGACACGCCTGAATCGCCCCAACCGCAGCGCAGGCGATTCCGAAACGGGTATGTTCCACGTTCGAAAATGCCGCCCTCATACCGAAACCGCCCAGTTGATTCGTCTTGGGAACGCGGCAGTCGCGAAAGAAGAGCTGCCCGTGGTCGTGATGGCGAAATGCCATCTTATTTTCGATAGGGGCACGGCTAAAGCCGGGCGTCCCCCAGTCTACAATAATGACCGCGAGCCCTTTACTGCCCTTGCTTTTATCGGTCTGGCAGACCACCATGGCGTAATTGGCCAAGTTGGCGTTTGTTATCCAGGTCTTGTTGCCGTTGATTACATACTCATCTCCGTCCAAAACCGCCGTAGTCTTTATGGCCATGGCATCCGATCCGGCATCGGGCTCGACAGTCGCAAAGCAATGGGTGAGCACTCCCTGGATCATCCCGGGCAGATATTTTTTCTTCTGCTCGGCACTCCCATTTTGCGCAATGGGCATGATCCCGAGCGACGTGCGCGAGCATGAACCCATGCCCAGGGAAAAATCATAGTACGCAAGCTGTTCGGTCACGAGCCCCAAGGTCAGCCAGTCCAAGTCAAGACCGCCGTATTCGACTGGTGCTTTGATCCCGAGAAGGCCCTGCTCCCCCAATTTCTTGAATACTTCGTGAGGCATTTTGCAGTCCCTGTCCCATTGCTTCACATAGGGCTGGACCTCCCTGATCGCGAATTCCTTTGCCATATCCTTGAACATCACCTGTTCGGTCGTAAATTCTAAATCCATCTTATTCTGTTTCTCCTTTACAAGACTTCTGTTGTCGTTCATCCGTAAATAGATGCCTGTCTTAGTCTGCTACGCCGCCAGCGGATCAGCAGTCATGATGAAAAAACATTTTAGCTGAATGCTCGATGAGATTACCGTCTCCGGTCAGTCCTGAACAGCTTCACAGGCGCCTTCGGGACTGACCGGCGCTTTAGAAGCCAAACCGCTGGCTTGGTATTCAGCTATTTCATCCGGTATTGACTACCCTTTCTAAACGGGATTTCTTGATCTCTCCCTCTACGGGACTCGTCAGCCCTTTCACTATTTGAGAGCGGATCATCCGGGGCAGCAGCATGTGGTGCTGCGGACAGATCGCTCTGGGATTCTGATATACACAATCTTTTTATGTTCCTGGGCGAAAGCGGTCTGCCCAGATCATCCATTTCTTTGAAATACTGTCTCATTATTGAAAATCCTTTAAATCTTTTAAGTGCATTCGCTTTTATCGATTGGCCTTCCGTATCCCCAACTGATCCTGGGCCATTATGAATTTGCATATGTTGGCCGAACCTTCAACCATGGCGTAGGTGGGTGCATCCCGGAAATAGCGGGCCACCGGGTATTCGTTGGAATAGCCGTAGGCGCCCAGGATGCGCATTGCGAACTGGGAGCATTTGTAGGCCAGCTCGCCTGCGAGGTACTTTGACGCGGCCACTTCCAGGTTGTTGCCCAGGTTGCCCTGGTCCTTCTGCCAGGCCGCTTTGTAAACCATCAGCCTTGCCGCCTCGATCTCCGCTACCATCTGCCCGATCATGTCCTGGTTCATCTGGAAGGCACCGATCGGTTTGCCGAACTGCTCGCGTTCCATGGCGTACTTCGTTACGCAATCAAGGCAGGCCTGAGCCAGCCCGATGCCTCCCGCGGCCGCAGAAAGCCTAGTCTGCGTTAGGGAACTGAAAACGGTCTTCGAGCCGTCTCCGGGCTTGCCCAGGATATTCTCTTTTGGGACCCTGGTGTTTTCCAGAACGATCTCACCGGTAGGTGAAGACCTCGATCCCAGCTTATCCAGATCGGTAACGGTGATGCCGCTGAAATTCTTGAGCTCGACGACAAATGCCGATAGGAGTTTCTTACCGCCCACATTGGTGTAGGCGTAGAAAATGGTCAAGTCGCCCAGTGTGGCATTCGATATCCAGGTCTTGGTGCCGTTGATGAGCCAGTGATCTCCCTTATCTTCTGCGAATGACTTTATGGCCATCACGTCGGAACCGGCCTGGGGCTCTGTAATTGCGAATGATCCCAGCATTTCAGCGCTGACAAGCTTCTCAACGTATTTCTTCTTGAGTACGTCCGCACCGTACCGGTAAATAGTATAGGCACAGCCCAGTTCCTGCATGTTGACCTGGACCCTCAGCGAACTGGATGCGCGGGCGATTTCTTCGCTGATGATCATGGCGGCCAGCCATCCCATATTGTTTCCGCCGTATTCCTCCGGAAGGACAGTCCCGAAGAAACCAAGCTCACCCATGGGCTTCACCACTTCCTTGTAGGGAAAATAATGGTTCAGATCCCATTCATCCGCATAAGGCGCTATCTTCTCGGTTGCGAAACTGCGTACCGTCTCCTGGAGCATTTTCAACTCTTCCGGCAGTTCAAATTTCATTTTATTCTTCTTTTCTTTCTAAAAATAATCGCGCAACAAAACTCGTTTTGCATCGCTTATTCCTGTCGCGCTGCCACAATCGTAAACAGAGATCTTCATATCAGTATATTTTCTGATCTAACTATAGTACTTTATTATTTTTTCTATTGCTATCATATGCCTCTTTTTCCAAAACAGGGCTCGTGAATCCGTCGATAAAAAATTCTATTGCTGTATTTCCCCTGGAAATTCAGGTGGTCTATTCTCTCTATTTTTTCAATTCTTACTTTATAGAATATCTGCTGTAGCCGTGCTCATCCATGTTGCCGGATATCTCGAATCCGGAAAATTTTTTAAAAAATGGCTGACGATAGTTGACATCATCATAGTCGAAATCATTTTTGCCTGCTTTTCCCATGTCAGCCCCTTTCCCGAGAAGAATAACAAGTCCCCCTGTGCATTCCTCTAATCAAAATTCCTCGGAAACCTTCTAATCGACACCACTGGAGTTCCGAATGCCGATCCTTTACGGGTTTCCTGAAGAGCAGCCGATTCACCGCCCTTCAGGAATTACCTTTCTCGCTCAACCCTATTCCAATTCCCGGAAGTCGCTCGGGACGTGGAGCCTCGGCCGATTCGCGTTCTTGACACCCAAAGCGTCATCGGCGATCAGCAGGCGCATTATATTTACGGTCCCTTCGCCAACCTGGTACAACTTTGAATCGCGGTAATATTTCTCCACGGGCATTTCGAGGGAATAGCCCATGCCGCCATGAACTTCCATTGCCATTCCCGCGCATTTAACGACCGCCTCGCCGGCAAAATACTTGGCTATCGCTATTTCCCGCGAGAAAGGGAGGCCCTGGTCATTGAGCCAGGCCGCCTTTCGGACCAAGAGCCGGGCCGCTTCGACCTGTGCGACCATTTCCGCAATGGTAGCCTTGACCATCTGGTAATCACGGATCAGTTTCCCAAACGCGACCCTCTGGTTGGCATAAGTTATAGAGGCATCCAGACAGGCCTGGGCCAATCCGACAGCACCGCTGGAAACGCTGATCCGGCCTCGGTCCAAGGCAGTCATGGCAACGACGAAACCCTGGCCCATCTTCCCAAGGAGATTTTCTTTCGGCGCGCGAACGTTCTCCATGTGGATTTCGGCTATCGGTGAAGACTTGTCCCCCAGTTTGGGAGTCTCACGGGTGGTCCAGCCGGGCTGATTCGTCTCAACCACAACAGCGCACAGGCCCTTATATTTTTTGCTCCTGTCGAAAGTGCCGTAAACAACGGCGTAATCTGCAACATTGCCGTTTGAGATCCATGTTTTTTCGCCGTTAATCTCGAAATGGTCTCCTTTGTCTTCTATTCTGGTCTCTATGGAAGCAAGGTCCGATCCGGCATTTGGCTCTGAAAAGCAGGTGCAGCCAAGCTTTTTACCCGAGACCAGATCGGCCACATATTTATTCTTCACCGTATCATTGCCCCATTCCATCATCGTATAAGGTACGGTCATGGCCTGTAGATTAAAAAGGGCGCGCAGCCCCGAATCGGCGCGGGAGATTGCCTCACATACCACCGAATGGGCCAAAAACCCTGAATCCGAGCCCCCGAACCGGGGCGGAAAAGCGCATCCGAAGAACCCCAATTCCCCCATTTTGGAGACTAGATCTCGCTTGAATCCTTCTTCCTTAGCTTTGGGTTTTATTTCCTTCTCAACAAAACGTTGCGCCGTATCCAGTATGCCTTTGACTTCATCACTCAACTCAAAATTCATCTTTAATCTCCTTTAATATCCTGAAAAGTTTAATCTCTCAGGGTTATACTCCCTGAAGCTTGCTTCGTTCCTCGTGGTTTTAGAGACCCCGCAGCTTGCTGCGGGGTAGTTTTGTTCATTTGACAATTTAGGCCTTTGCGGTTGCGGTTTTATCGTCCACAGCAGTGCTGACTGCCTTGGGATCGTACATCTTATCGGGAATACAGAAGCCGGGAATGATAGCGCAACATGCGTAGGCGATCCCCAGCAATGCGATTCCAAAGGCAATACTGTATTGAACGGAGACAAACCCGATCATCAAGGGTGAAGCCATCGAACCTATCCTTCCAATATTGTGTGCGGTTGCCACCGCCGTCCCGCGAACCTGCGTGGGAAAGCTTTCAGCCAGATACGTGGAATTAAGCCCGTAAGGCGCCCCGAAAATAAACCCGAAGAGCAAAAGCAGATAGGCAACGTTGCTCGGTGTTGCATAGTAGATGATCGCGGGAAGAATCACCGCCGTGGCGATCCCGCTGAAGACCCAGATTATACGCCGTCCGAAAACGTCCCCGAGCCAACCGGCGAGAACTTTTCCGCATACCGTACAGGTATACGTCAAGGCGATATACCATCCCATAGCCTTAAGATTGACTCCGAGTTCTTTGACCAGATAGCTCGGCAGCCAGGTGTTGGCCCCGTAATAACCGAACTGGAGGAAAATAGCCGTCAGCGACCAGGCGATAAAGGTATATCGCACCGACTTAATCGCCCAGATCTTGGCAAATTCGTTTTCCCGCTTTACTCCGGATTTTCGAATCGCCTCGCGGTTGGCAAGCCAGCTCGGCGAATCCTTATGGCCCCACAGCATAAAGAGTGTGATAGCCCCCGGGATAATGGCACACAGAAACAACGATCTCCACCCGAGGTTCGGCAACACATAAGAGGACATGAGTGCGGCCAAGACATATCCTACGGACCAACCCGCCTGCATGATACCCAGAATTGTCGATCGAATTCTCGTAGGTACATACTCGGCAGCCAGGGTGAGGCCGACGCTGTAGACTGCGCCAATTCCTAATCCGGAGATAAAACGAATCAAGGCAATTTGCCAATAGCTCTGACAGGCGGCAATGAGCCCCGTTCCGACCGAAAACACAAATACGGACCAGAACGTGACTTTTATCCGTCCAATCCGGTCTGACAACCACCCAGCAAAAATGCCTCCAACTCCCATTCCCAGCAGAGTTATCGTGGCAATGGCCCCACCGACTACATTCGATAGTTGTAATTCCTTCATGATACTGGGCAACGCCAGCGCCAACATCTGCAGATCCATGCCATCGACAACTAATCCTACAAATATGGCCCCTACGATTATCTTACCTTCTGTCGTAAACTTATCCTTTGAATCAATAGCCGTCATCCTTCGCTTCCTTTCCTGTTTGCTCTGCTGCATAGCAGTCATTTATAAGTGTCAATGAAAACGATAAACTCTCTTGATCCTATGTATTTTTTTCCCTGATCCGTTTTATGCTTATTGCTGGTCTGAGCATTTAGTATTTCTATGGCATTTACACCGGTAGACATCCTGTTTCTGCTACATATGTATTCGGGATCATTTTGTGCTGAGCAGTCCGGCTTTTTTCGCCTGTTCAGTAAGGCTATCCCTGAATTTCGGGTGGGCCAGTTTAATTAGACTCGCGGCCCTTTCTCTATTGCTTTTGCCTTTTAAAGCGGCCACGCCGTATTCGGTTGTGACGTAATCCGCCAAATAGCGCGGCACCAGAGGGATTTGAGGTGCATATGGATTGTCTGTCCGCGTAGGATGCAGGACGATTCTTGAATATTTTTCATCGCCCGTGGTCGCCGACAGCGTAGTTACAAATTTGGCATCATCGGAAATCGCACAGCCCAGGGCAAAATCTATTTGGCCGCCCGATCCTGTATACTGATCTTCAAGACCGATAACATCAGCATAGATATTGCCATATAGGTCCACCTGAAGGGCGGCATTTATCGCAACCATTTTGTTGTTCCTGGCGATAACCAACGGATTATTGCAATAATCACACGGCTGCATTTCAATAAGGGGATTATGGTCGAGCCAGTCATATAATTTTTGGGTTCCACCATGGAACGTGCATACTATTTTCCCCTTGTGTATCGACTTTTTAGAATTATTTAGAACCCCAGATTCGACAAGAGGAACTATGTGCTCGGGGACCATTTCGCCGTGCATTCCCAAGTCCTTTTTCTCTGTCAGAAAGAGAATTGCGGCTTCGCTAATCGCTCCGTAACCTATCTGGATCGTCGAGCCGTCCTCTACCAGGCTGGCGACATTTTCTCCTATTCTCCTTTCAATCTCTGTGATAGTGAATTGTTCAAGCTCGAATATTTTGTCATTCACCTCGACCGCATAGTCGATATCCGATATATGAATGAAGGATCTCCCATAAGTCACAGGCATGTTAGGATTTATTTCTGCCATTACCAGGCGGCAAGGTCGTTCAAGAACTGCGAATATGAAATCGACAGATACACCCAGACTGCAGTAGCCATTCTTATCTGGTGGGGAAACCGTCAGCATAAGAATATCACTTTTAAAGTCCCCCTCCTTGAGCAGTTTAGGCCAATGCTGGAAAGACGCTGGATAGAAATCGGCCCGCCCCTCTCTTAATAGCTGGCGAACCATCTTACGCCTTCCGCAGAAGGGCGTAGCAATGCGGATATGTTTTTCCATACCCGGATTCCCCATTTTGTGCTGGAACGGTCCGAATGGGGTAATATGGAATATTCTGCATCCCTCAAGTTCCTCAGCCCTGTTCACCAAAGCCATAGGAAGATGTCGCGGTTCGGCGCAAAAATTCGCCAGAACAATTTCGTCCTTAGACCTGATCGCTTTTACTGCTTCCTCAGCCGTTACCCAGTTTGTTTTCATCAATATGAACTAACGCCTCCTTTCTTTCATCTAGTTTTTCTTTTGGGTTAACCTTGCAACTTTTGCTGCTTTAGCTATCAATCCTGTCCCTGTTCCAGCAAGCAGTAAAAGTTCCTTAATGCATCAACAGCTTCCAAATTAAGTATGTCCCCGAACTTCCCATCACTGGCCTGCCTGACAGCCACCATAATCACATTCAGACCCGTTGATGGTTTCGCTGAAAATTTGTCGATATACTCCTAAAGTGCATCTCCAAGCTTGTCAGCAGATACTTTCTTGTTGATTAAATTGTTTTTTGCAACCCTTATGAACCCGTGCTCCATCGATGCACCATCTCCTCTCGGCAGACGAGCAATTATAAATGTAATTATGTTTATATGTTTTATTCTTGATCATATATTTAATTAAATTTACATTTGTGTTTGGCTGCCTATTTGATTTTTTACCCCCTGTCAAGCTTTTTTTTTCATCGTTGATATTAAATATAATAATCAGATGGTTGTAGCTGCACGGGTGTTTACGAGATTTTCATATGTTACTGAAAGAGCAATTTGTGAAGAGGAATGTATAAGATTTAATATAGTTTTTTTGATGGCTGAGATGGGAATCACTAAGAGCCATTCACGGCCCTATGTGAGTAATGACAGCCCCTATTCTGAATCCCAGTTCAAGACCCTCAAATATCGTCCTGAGTTTCTGGAACGGTTCGGCGCCATCGTTGATGCCGGATTATTCTGTCAACCTTGCTTCCGTTGATACAACAGCGAGCATTATCACTCAGGTATCGGGTGCCTGACTCCAGAAGATGTCCACCATTATGCAAGGGCTGAGCAAATTGTCAAAGAACGTCAGGCAGTTCTGAATGCTGCCTATGAAAAACATCCAAAACGGTTCAAGGGAAAACCGTCAACACCTACGTTATTTCCCCCAGCCGTCTGGATTAACAAACCGGCGTTACCAAATAGCGAACAGGTGCTACACTAAATTGTTGTCGGAGGTGTCTAATTTTTATTGACAAATTCCGTACCGTGATAATAGGGTAAAGTGTAAATGATGTTTGTAAAGGATTGTGCATGAGTAAAAAGAATCGCAGCGGTTTTACCATAGATAATATTTATGGGAAGATAGAAGAAATGCTGTACAGAAACCAGCTTGTTCCTGGACAGAAGATTGTCTATGGTGATATTGCGAAAATACTCAATACAAGCCTAACGCCGATAATCCAGACCCTAAAGCGATTAGAGTCATCCGGGACAGTTAAATATATCCCCAATAAGGGATATTTTGTCGCGGATGTCTCGTGCGCTGAGATCCAAGAACTATATGAAGTAAGGGAGGCATTGGAATTATATATCCTTCCCAATATTTTAAAAAACTCTACGCCAAGTATAATTGAATCGTTGAGGATTAATTTTCGCGAGCACAGTATTTCCGATCCCATGGCATTGGGTATTCATGATGCACAGTTCCACCTATCAATTATAAAGCTTGCAAAGAATGATACTTTTTACAAGCTCTTAAGGGATGTTTTCCAACAAATTTACCTTCGCTATAAACCCCAATACGTCGGACATCAAAGACCTAAGGAGGCATTAAAGGAGCACAGGGCTATCATTGATGCCATCGCCAAGCATGATTTGGAAGAGGCTCGCAAAGTTATTAAAATACATATCCAGTATCAGATGGAACACGCAGCCCAATTCTATAAGGTTTCGGAATTCCCGCATCGAATCTAAAAACATGTGGTTTCGTAACTTCCCCCGGCCACCAAGGCCGCTTTGTTTTCCAATCCCAGATTCATAACATCCGCCATTTTTTTTGGTCATAACAAAAATTACGGACGGCATCCGTATTGATCCCGTGGAAGATGTTTCTCGACGAGGCCAGCAAGGGCTTGAGAAAAAAGGGGAGGAACGCCTTCTGAGCAGAGGCGTTCAGAATTCCAAAGAGGGCGGAAAAGCCAGCCTAGCATCATGGCCCCATAATCGCCGACCACGCTCAGGGCAAAGGAAAAAGCCGCGAGGAGCGTCAATCCCAAGCCTTGGAGAGATGGTCAGGAAGGCTCCCGATTCATAGGCGAAAAAGGAAACACCGAGGACGCCGAGTAATGCGGCCACCCATACATGCAGGCGCCAGGACTCCTTGTTGATAAAGCGGAACAGGAGAATGACAAAAACGGGGTTGACGCTGAAGACGACAGCAGCGGAGGCCGCTTTTCCCATGGTCAGGATGGCGATGTGAAAAAGAGTGATGCCCAAGGCGATGCTGATCAGCCCGTTGAGCAGAAAGATCCCGAAATCCTTCCAACTCAGCGGCGTCAGGCGCAGACGCAGCATGGGGATGCAAATAATGATCAGGATAATTCCGGTAAGGAAGAATCGGAGAAAGGTCAACACCACCGGATCGACGCGGAACCCGATAATCTTGCCGGCAATTAACCTCACAAAACGTTGATCTTCAAGATCCCGATTCCCTGGGTTTCAGGGTCAGAATATAAGCGGCCACAAAGATCATGATCACGATTTCAGCTTGCCAGACATAGGTATAGGC
>Ga0172379_10003568_pt1 | contig 24476 bp, 20 predicted proteins | sample GrowelOW334metaG_FD_119756 | JGI IMG/M metagenome (GOLD analysis project Ga0172379, IMG submission 119756) | Groundwater microbial communities from an aquifer near a municipal landfill in Southern Ontario, Canada - Groundwater well OW334 metaG | ecosystem: Environmental > Aquatic > Deep...
AATGGTGTTAATGGTGGTGAGGGCAGCAGTCATGCGGGTATCGTCGGTAATTTCGAATTGTTCGTTGAGCGGAACATTGAAGTCAACTCTGATTAAGGCTTTTTTGCCTGAAAAGTCATAAGTTTCAATCGTCTGCATATCGTTGTAATTAAATTTTTTAAGAAGCTCAAAGATAGTGGATATCTGTTGGATAAGCCTCTTTTATGTGTTAATTTATTACTAATTCATCAGGAGTTTTTGTTGCCGGGATACCCGGTAGCCTTTTTTTTTTACTTTTGAGGAGCGGGTCAAAAGAGACAAAAGTACTATGCAATTTAAAGATGTCGTCGGACAGCGCCCAACGAAGGAGCTGTTTATTCAGTTGGCAAAGGAGCAACGCGTTCCCCATGCCATTTTGCTGGTCGGGCCTCCCGGTAACGGTAAGCTTGGTATGGCATTGGCTTTTGCACAGTACCTGAATTGCAGCGATAAGACGGAGACCGACTCCTGTGGCATCTGCAGTTCGTGCCTGAAATTCAAAAAGTTGATTCATCCGGATCTCCATTTTACCATCCCGGTCATCAAAACATCTGTCATCTCCAAACCCACCAGCAGCGACTACCTCGCCAAGTGGCGAAGCTATTTTTTGGCCAATCCCTACCCCATCTACGAAAGGTGGAACCAGGTTATCGCAGAGGAGAACAAGCAAGGGATGATCTATGTGGATGAGGCCGCTGAGATCATCCAGAAGCTTAACAGGAAGTCCTATGAAGCAGACTACAAAGTATCGCTGATCTGGTTACCCGAAACCATGCACCTGACATGTGCCAATAAAATACTGAAAGTTCTTGAGGAGCCACCTGCAAATACCCTATTTATCCTTGTAACAGAGGAGGAACAGCGACTGATCAGCACCATCCGGTCGCGTTGCCAGACCATTCGGATTCCGAGAATTGACGAGCATGATCTTACCGTGGCCCTGGCCAGCCATCCTGATTTGGGAGAAAACAATCCCGCTGTAGTTGCCCATATGGCCAATGGAAATTATATTCTTGCGGAAGAGATGTTGCGCGAAGATGAGGTCAGAAGATACAACCATATGCTTTATACATCGTTGATGAGGTCGGGATATGGTCGTAATTTGCAGGAGTTGCTCGCGTGGTCGGACGAAATCTCCTCTATTGGCAGGATCAGACAGCTAAGTTTCTTGAGGTATTGCAGCGATTTTACCCGCGAAAACTTTATGTCGAATTTCAAGCAACCGGTTTTGGTTACCATGAATGATGATGAAGAAAAATTCGCCAATAAATTTGCTCCCTTCATCCACGACAAGAACGTGATCCACCTCTTTACCGAGTTCGAAAAATCTTTGAAGGACATTGCATCCAACGGAAATGCCAAAGCCGTTTTCACCGATATGGCGCTCAAAATTTCCAAACTGATCAGGCTTTAATCCCCGGTAGCCGAATCATTCAAATTCCAAATTTGAAGCTATTATAGTTTTCATACGGTTGCATGTGATTCGCTCTGTTAAAATTCATTATTTTTGTACAGAAGGAAGAAAATTACAGATTACAGATTACAAATTGCAAATTGAACGAAACTGCAGATTAAAATACTTAAATTCAGGCAGTTGGTTTTGATTTTATTTTGTAGGTTGTAAATATAATTTTCAATCAAATTTCAATATATACTTGTGTGCTGGTTTTTTAATCGTGCAGACAATCAATTAGTTAACTTAGATAATTCATGAACACTATACTAAAGACGGCACGTGGATGCCCGTCCTCGTCGCAAACACGCAGCTGTGCCAAATTGAATGTATACAACTGGCTTTCCGATGTTCCAAATACCCTCAACCCAAACGAAATAATAGAGATCCGTTTCAAAAATACCCGCAAGGATTATTTCAAAAACGTGAATGAACTGCCCCTGAAACCGGGTGATATTGTCGCTGTTGAAGCCAGTCCCGGTCACGATATTGGCGTTGTTTCGCTTGTTGGTGACCTTGTTCTCAAACAGATGAAAAGGCATAAACCCACTTTCGTGGATGGTGAACTCCGTAAAATTTACCGTTTGGCTAAACCTGTCGACATTCAGAAATGGGAAGAGGCAATCCAAATGGAGCATGAAACCATGTTGAAAGCCCGGAAAATTGCCGAAGACCTTCGCCTGAACATGAAAATCGGCGATGTGGAATTCCAGGGAGATAAGACCAAAGCTATTTTTTATTATATTGCGGATGAGCGTGTTGACTTTCGTCAGCTCATCAAAGTATATGCCGATACCTTCCGGATACGTATTGAGATGCGCCAGATTGGTGCCCGTCAGGAAGCCGGCAGAATTGGCGGCATTGGGCCATGTGGCCGCGAATTGTGCTGTAGCTCCTGGATCTCCAATTTTGTGTCGGTCACGACCAATGCGGCCCGGTACCAGGAGATCTCACTGAATCCGCAAAAGCTTGCCGGACAGTGCAGTAAACTCAAGTGTTGCCTGAACTATGAACTGGATTGTTACATTGATGCGCAATTGGATTTCCCACCCAACAATGTCCAGATTGAAACCGAAAAGGGAAATTTCAATTATCTGAAGGCAGATATCTTTAAAGGGATTTTCTGGTACGTCAGAGAAAACTACCAGGGTGGTGGCGTCATCGGGGTATCTGTGGAGAAGGTGAAAGAGATCCTTCGGTTGAACAAAAGTGGCAAGCGTATTCCTGATCTGACCGGGGATATCATTGAAATACCTGATGATGCAGTTCCAACTTACCAGAATTCAACAGGTCAGGAGTCGCTCGACAGGTTCGACCAGGGTTCTAACAAACTGAGGAGAAAGAAGCGTCACAAACCAATTTTGACACGTAAAAACAATTCTAATCCCGACAATGAGACTTCACAAGATACTCCGGACGAGTAAGGCTGTCCTGCTTTTCTCTCTTGTTGCAGTTGTGATTTTCTCCTGCAACAGAAAGATTGTTTTCAGCGATTACAAATCCCTGAGCGGATCCAAATGGCACCAGGATTCCATTCTTAGATTCGACATGACGGTACCTGACTCGACCAAGATCTACAATCTTTATCTGAACGTTAGAAACGACGGCAGATATGGTTACAGTAACCTCTGGTTGTTTGTCAAGATTACTCCTCCGAAAGGTAAAGTTCTCAATGATACCATCGAACTCTCCCTCGCCAATCCCGATGGAAAGTGGTTGGGCTATGGTCTTGGTGACATCTACGACATGAAATATCCCTACAAACAGACTACGATCTTCCCTTCAGCCGGCTACTATCGTTTTGAAATGCGACAAGGTATGCGCACGGAAGATGGTGTTTTAAGAGGGATACGGGATTTTGGCATAACCCTTGATCGCGCTAACTGAGGAGATAGCTGTAAAACAAAAAAAATGACACAATACATATCGACTTAAAACATCGCCAAAAACTAATTTTGAGTATTTTTTGTACATTTGCCATTGTGGAAAAGAAAGGATATATAGAGATTCGTATAGCCGGAAAAAAAGGCAATTTGGATGTAAGTCCCGATAATTTTGATATTAAAGAAATCATATCGGTACTTGAACAGGTTGAGAATTTGTTGTTTCCAAATGATAAAGCAAATCGTCCCATAATTAGTTATGCGATTGAAGAAGGTTCCGTTCGGCATTTATTTAAGACCTCTATTCAGGCAATTATTGGTTTTAATGCAATAATCGGTCAGATAAATTCAAATCAAAACATTGATTTTTTAGATTTACCAACAGCTCAGGCCATAGAATCTTTTCAAAAAGCTGCAATTAAAAAGGATTTTTCCTTTTCGGTTAGTACTTCTTTAGATGATACTTTCAAGCTCAATATTGATAAAACAACTCATTATTATAAAAATTCAGCAATATGGGCTGATGCTGAATTTTATTTTTATGGCAAAATTACCAATGCAGGAGGGAAGGACAAAGCGAATATTCATATACAAACTGATGATTTGGGTCGGGTGATAGTTGAAACACCTATTGATTTCCTTATAAATCAGGAAAGTAATATTTTATATAAAAATTTTGGAATCAGAGCAGTTGGTAAACAACATTCGGAGACAGGAGAAATTGATAAATCAACTTTAAAGTTTATAGAAATAATTGATTATCAGGCTGAGTATGATGAGATTTATTTGAGAAATTTGAGACAAAAGGCCAATTGGCTGAAGAAAATAAATGCCAATTCATGGTTAAACGAAATACGTGGTTACGATGCGTAAGGCTGTTTTATTAGACACAAGTTTCTTTTTACGGTTCTTAAATGAGTCAGATCCGTTGTTTATTAACGCTGACAGTTATTTTCGTTATTTCTTAAAAGAAAAATATGATTTGGTAATTTCTACCATTTCAATTGCTGAATATTGTTCTGGAGGCGATATTACGGAACTCCCATTACGGAATCTTCAAATATTACCTTTTAATTTAAATCATGGCAAGCGCACTGGTGAATTTGCTAAAATTGCTTTTGCGGCAAGAAGGGAAAAGGCACTCGAATTAAGAGAAAGATTATTAATTCCAAATGATACAAAGTTATTCTCACAAGCTGATTCTGAAGATTATATTGATTATTATCTTTCTTCGGATACCGAAAGCTTAAAGATTTTTAATGTTTTGAATTCATCATTAAAATTGAATTTTAAATTCATCAATTTAAATAAAAAGCATACTGAAGAATTTGGCTTACTTGATTTATAAGAAGAAGATTTTCCTTGAAGAAACAACGAAAAGACTCAGTAGCTAAGAGATATCAAGTATGAATTTGAGATGCTTTGATCTTGCTTTAGAGCAAATGCAGTTTCCTCTTCGGCTACGCTCAGGGACCGGTTCATCAGCAAATCCTTCCATCAACACATCAACACATCATCACATCTCCTAATCAATAAATGAGTAAAAATAAGCTCTCCAAATTTGCAGAGGTGCACGCGCTTCCCAATGTGGTGGAGGTTCCCTATGCGGAGTTGCTTCAGGGCCCATATAAACTGCAAGGCAAATGGAGCCGTCAATTTTTTGGCAATGATTTTCCGGTAGTTCTGGAACTGGGTTGCGGAAAGGGGGAATACACCGTCGGACTGGCAGAAAACTTTCCTGAAAAGAACTTCATTGGCATCGACATCAAAGGTTCCAGAATTTGGACAGGTGCAACAGCCGCACATGTGAGAGGATTGAAGAATGTTGGATTCATTCGAACCTACGTCGAATTGCTGCCCTCTTTTTTTGGATCGGATGAGGTGAGTGAAATCTGGATCACCTTTCCTGATCCACAAATGAAAAAAGGGAGAAAGCGACTTACCTCCACAAAACTTCTGGCCCATTACGGCAAAGTGATGAAGCGAGGCGGTATCGTTCACCTCAAAACAGACAGCAATTTTCTTTACCAATATACAAGAGCGCTGGTCCATTTGAACGGTTTCAAGGTGGAAGCAGAAACTGATGATTTGTATGCTTCAGCGTTTGCGGATGAAATCATGGGGATCAAGACCTACTACGAACAGCAGTGGCTCGGCCGGGGACTTACCATCAAATACCTGAAATTTATTCCGCATTTCGGAAACCTGATCGAACCCGATCTGGAAATTGAGTGGGACGAGTACAGGAGTTTTGGGAGGGATCGGAGGAGCAAGGTTGTTGATGGAAATGAAACGGGGAAACGATGAAAAAAGAGGGGGAGACTTGGCGAGGGGGCGAGTGGGACGACACCGGTCCCCGGGCGAAGCCGAGGGGTCATAATTTGTGTAATTTGTGGTAAGGGCGGGTTTATCCGTGTAATCCGGTTTTAATCCAAACAATTGTTTTTATGAACGATTTTTACGAAAAAGTATATGCGACAACCCGTTTGATTCCTCCCGGCAGGGTGACGAATTACGGGGCCATTGCGCGCTACCTGGGTACCGGATTGTCGGCCCGGGTGGTTGGCTGGGCGCTCAACAATTCGCACCAGCAGGAACCTTTCGTTCCGGCGCACCGGGTCGTCAACAGAAATGGATTGCTGACAGGCAAAGTCCATTTTCATCCCCCTTCCGCCATGCAAGAGCTGTTGGAAAACGAAGGGATCATTGTGGAAGACGATGCAGTGGTTAACTTTGACAAGCATTTCTGGGACCCGATGAAAGAGTTGGAATGAGCCTTCCGGCGATAGCCGAAAAAAGGGACTTCAATCCACGCAACATTAAAAGGAATAGATCGTAAACAAGACAATAAGGACCCGTTTAAATTTCAAACACAGAGAATAAAAATATCTTATATGAAACTTCAGTTTTAGGTAGTATTAATTGTACCAATGTATAATCTTTGTCGTGCTTATTCTCTGTGTTAGTTTTAAGTAATTTGTAATCTTTAATCTGTAATTTTTAATTTGTAATTCAATTATAATGGCCCTAATACCAAAAAATATATCCGACACGCTCCGGAGAATTCTTTTCCCCGGCACAGAAAAAAGCATTGTAGACCTGGAAATGGTTCAGGAGATCCGTATCGCAGGTAAGAAAATTACTTTTTCTTTGATATTCCAGAAGGAGGATGATCCTTCCATTGGCCCGGTTTCGGAAGCGTGCAAGGATGAGATCCGGCGCGAATACGGCAATGATTTTGAGGTAACAATAACGCCCAAAAATGCCAACAGGATGAGTCCGCCTGTGCTGCCTGGTGTAAAAAATATTATAGCCATCGCATCCGGCAAGGGTGGTGTTGGTAAGTCAACCATGGCAGTCAACCTGGCCATTTCATTGGCCCGTCGGGGAGCCAAAGTTGGTTTGGTCGATGCCGACATTTTTGGTCCTTCGATTCCCAAGATGTTTGGCGAAGAAGATGCGCATCCTGATTTCGAAAAGGTTGACGGTCGCGACCGGATCATTCCCATTGAGAAATTTGGCGTTAAATTCCTCTCCATTGGTTTCTTTGCCAACAGGCAGGATGCCCTTATCTGGCGGGGGCCTGTTGCTTCCAACGCATTGAAACAGTTGATGATGGAAGGAAACTGGGGCGAACTTGATTTTTTGCTGGTCGACTTGCCACCAGGAACCAGCGACATTCACCTCACCCTGGTTCAGACGGTTGCCGTCACCGGCGCTGTTATTGTTACCACACCTCAGGATGTTGCCCTGGCAGATGTTGTGAAAGGGGTATCCATGTTCAATAGCAAGTCGATCAATGTGCCTGTATTGGGTATCATCGAAAATATGTCATGGTTTACTCCTGATGAACTTCCCGAAAACAAGTATTACATTTTCGGCAAAGATGGAGGGAAAGAGCTGGCAGCTTCGATGGATCTTCCTTTGCTGGGCCAGATTCCGATCGTGATGCGCATCAGGGAAGGTGGCGACAATGGATTACCTGCTGCGTGCGACGAGGAGAGCGCTTCAGGAGTTGCGTTTGAACAGTTGGCAGATGCGCTGATCGTACAATTGGAGCACCGGAACATATATTTTGAACCTACCAGAAAAGTAAACGTCAAGCGAAAGTGATTTTTTCAGCAATTTTGAGTTAATTTGTGTGATACATTTATCCAAAATCGCTTGAAGGAACAAGCTTTAAAACAGTTTTTTTATCTGTTGGTTCTACTATTTTCTGTTGGATGCTCCACTCAGAACAATACTGCCATATCCCGGTTTTACCACCAGTTAAACTCCCAATACAACGTCTATTTTAATGCAAGAGAGAGTGTTAAGGAGGGATTGATGCGCATGGACCGTCAGGTCATTGAGGACTATACCCATCTGTTACCGGTTTTCCCGGAAACCAATCCTGCCTCCTCACAGGTGGCAATGTCGCAAATGGAATATGCTGTGCAGAAGTGTCTTAAGCTGATTGCGACCCATTCCATTACCAAGAGTCCAAAACGAAAAACCAACACCTCCGAAGCATACAAGGCATTTGCCTACAAGGCTGAATACAACAAATGGATCGATGATGCCTATCTGCTGATGGGTCAGGCTGCGTACTACCAGCGCGATTTTCACAGGGCGCAGGAGAGCTTCAATTACATTTTGCACAATTTCTCCGATCAGCCAACCAGAAATCCGGCTTTTCTTTGGTTGTCGAGATGTTATATAGAAACAGGTGAATTTGACAAGGCGCTTCAAATTTTAAAGTTACTTGAGCGAGATGGCAGTCTGCCGGAAGAGGTCAAAAAGGATCTGACGATTGTGAAGGCCGACTATTTCATCACCACCAAAGATTGGAAAGAGGCGGTTTTTCAGTTGAATCAGGCTTTGAAGATGGATTTGACCAGAAAGGAGAGGGGGAGATACAACTTTATTCTGGCTCAACTCTACCTGACCCTGGGGCAGAACGATGAGGCTGTGGCTGCATTCAACCGTGTTGTCAAATCGAGGCCACCCATCAGAATGGCCTTTGAAGCGAAAATATCACTGCTGGAATATGCCAGCAGCAACCTGGATGAGGTCGATCTGGCTCTTGCCAAAATGATCAAAAACGGGAACAACCATCCATACCTTGACCGTATTTATTATGCCAAAGGTGAGGTTGCACTGAGGTTGCAACGAAGGGAAGAGGCTTTGAAGGATTTTAGAACTTCCGTCAACTATAGCCTCGACAACAACAACCAACGGGCGCTCTCCAGTTTAAAAGTGGCGCTACTTTCACTTGGAGAGAGTAACTACCGGATGGCTTCCTGTTATTACGACAGTGCACTGGCAGTTGTTGGGGCGGGTTATCCAGGTTACGATGAAATTGTCTCAAAAACCAACGGCTTGGCAGCTCTTGTAAAGAACCTCGACATGATAGGAAGAGAAGACAGTTTGCAAAAGCTTGCCTTAATGAGAGCATCTGATCGGCTAGGTTACATCAACAAGGTGATTGCCAAATTGGCTGAGGAGGAGAGTAAAAAGCAGGCAGAGCTGCAAAGGGAACAGAGCAGTGCAAACTATTTCAGAGGTCAGCAATATCGTTCAAATTTCGATAACCAATCAAACAACAGCTCCTGGTATTTTTACAATCCGGTTACGGCAGGACTTGGGAAAACTGATTTCCAGCAAATTTGGGGCAAAAGGAAATTGGAGGACAACTGGAGAAGGAAGAATAAAATTTCGTTAAATCCGGGTGAAAATGAGCTGGCTGATGCTGCCGATATGCAGAAAACGGAGTCGCAAAAACCCAAAGAGTCCAATCCCAAAACAGTCGAATATTACCTTCAGGACTTGCCATTAACTGACTCCTTAATGCGCGCTTCGCACGATCGTATCAAGTCGGCCTATTTTGCGTCCGGAAGAATTTATGAGAGCGTGCTGAACGACGATACCCATGCCATAGCCATGTATGAAGAGCTGAATGTCAGGTACCCTGAAAGTATATATGAGCTTCCGGTTTGGATTGAATTTCACAAGATGAAGTACAAGGAGGAGCTGCACAAAAATAAAATCACCCAAAAGTACCCTGAATCGAATTATGCTAAGTTTTTACTGAATCCGGATTTCCTGCATGAGATGGAGGTCAGAAAACAGCAAAGAGAGCGTAAATATGGCGAAGCCCTTACCTTGTACAAGAGTGGAGATTTCAGTGCTGCCGGGCAATTGGCGACAGAGGTGTTGGCACTTCAGCCGGACAGCCTTTTGCTGCCCAAAGTGAAATTTATTGAAATGATTGCCAAAGGGAAAAACGCCTCACCGGATGAGTTTTCGAAAATGTTGGATCAATATCTTTCCAATTATTCCGACTCCCCGGCAAATCCGGTAGTTGTAAAAATCCGCGATTTGGTTCGCCAAAATAGTCTTGCCGAATTGGAGAAGCAAATCTCAAAGATGGATTCAGCCTCCCTAAGCAAACAGCCGGAAAAAACCGCTATCAGAAAGGATGATGCTTTTGGAGGGAAATACTCCTATGATGAAGAGCTTTTCCATTATTTTGTGCTCTCTTTCCCGAAGAGTGCCAAAATTGATGTCAACCGCCTGATATTTGACCTGGCTAATTTTAACATCGATTACTATACATCAATCGATTTTGACGTCGAAGAGGTTAGGTTAAATGATGATATACAACTTGTTGTGGTTCGAAGCCTTTCGAATAAAGAGGAGGGTCTGGGATATTTTGGAACCATCCTCAAGCACAAGGAGGTATTTAATACATTAAAAGGGACAGACTTCCACTATTGTCTGGCCTCCTCGCCAAACTACCGAAAAATCCTTGAAGATCAGGATCTTCTGCAATATCTGAAGTTCTTCGTGCAGAACTACAGCAAAATAACTTCCCCAGTTAAATAATCCAAACCCACAAGGTTTTCAAAACCTTGCGGGTTTAAAAAATAGCCCATTGGGGCTATTACTTCGGTTGTTTTTATTTGGTTATTTTATAAAATGTTTAATTTGGTAATTGAAAGAATTATAAAAATAAGATACAACCATTTCTTAGTTTTTTATACAACATAAATCTTATCATCATGAAAAAACAGATTAGATTTTGGTTCTTTCAACTAACATCGATTGGACTACTTTTCCTTTTAATCAGTTGTGATACATTAGGTAAAAAGGATACGGAAACACTGGCTACCGATACTAAAGTTACCGACTCTGATGGTAATGTTTATACAACAGTGACAATTGGCACCCAGGTTTGGATGAAAGAGAATCTGAAAACAACTAAGTATAACGATGGTAAATCAATACCATTGGTAAGAGGCGGAACAGCATGGGCGAATCTTCAATCGCCCGCTTATTGCTGGGCTTTCAATGATTCAGTTATGTATAAAAATGTAATTGGAGGTTATTACAATTGGTTTACGGTCAATACAGGAAAACTATGTCCATCCGGTTGGCACGTGCCTACTAAAGATGAGTGGACTACACTTTCAAATTATCTGGGTGGTTACAGTACTTCAGGTGGAAAACTAAAAGAGAAAGGGTATGACCATTGGCTGATTCCTAATGAAGGAGCAACCAACGAGAGCGGATTTACAGCTTATGCAAATGGAGTAATAAATGATGCAGGTAATTTCTTCAGACCTTACGTAGAACGTAGTTTATTGTGGAGTTCAACCGAATACGACAATACAGACGCATGGCACTTCCAACTTAATTGGAGCAATGCCAATTTTGATCTTGGATACCAATATTTTAAAAAGTCGGGGCTTGGAGTGCGATGCTTGAAAAATTAAGCTGTATAGATGAATTTATGGAACGCATTAATAATCAGAAGTATTAAAGGTCCTATTTACTTCATCAATTTTTTCAATAGAAGCAGGATGGGAACTTACCAAACAAAATCTATGAGAATCAAATCTAAAATTAGGTTCTAGCCAAAAATTATCTGGCATTCTCTCTCTGAAGAATAATGGTTGTAATAAAATTAAATATGCTATTAATCAGATAATTAACCAAATTCGTTACCTCATGAAAAATCTATTTATGTTCGTCACCATTCTGTTGGTGTCGGTCGGTGTGGTTTGTAAATCCAACGCTCAACAGGCTGAGAAACCTGTGAAGGAAAAAGTTGCTGAAACTTATTCGCGGATCTCCCTGACTTTTTTTATGGGTTCAACGGCCGGAGTAAATTCAGCTCCTGCTGATGCAGCTATGAATATAAAGTTCTCGGATAAATATTTTAATCACAACCTGAACAGTCTGGTACTTCCCCTCGGACAGGATTTTAAAATGCTGACCTACGATAAGAAACGTACTTACCTGCGAGATATGCTTACCAAAGAAGGAGTTGGAAGAAAGATGGTGGCAAAATGGTTCAACAGACAGGAGAATGGAATGATGGGCCTGGATTATGTTCATCAATGCGGACTTTACAATGCTACCGACCAAGACGTAAAGATGGCCGTGGCTGCAAAACGCGGAGACGCTTTTTTGAAAGATGCCGGTCAGAATCTTGTCAATAAAACATATGTTCTGATTTTGGTTCCAAATGATGTAAAATCGAAGGACGATGGGAAAACCCGAGGCTGGGATTGTCAGTACGATTTCTTTTTCTACCAGTTGATTTTTACTCCCGATGTAGTGGCCAATTTCTACAATGTCTGGCCTTACGAGGATGACGATGCGGCAGCCAAACAGATGAAAGTAGCTGCGTTCGATACGCTTACCTTCAAATTTGCCGATGCGTACAGCAAATCATTCCAGTCAGCCTCTGTCAGTGAGACCTTGACCAACAACAAAAAACCAAAATCATTGGATCAGCTGAAGAGTGATCTGGCAAACCGCATGTACGAAGGTTCAACATTCCTGCTGGATAAAGATTTGGAAGATTTCAGGGTGAAGGTCAAAGTAGAGAAGCTTCATCCAACCCGCGCAAAAATTGGCAAAAAAGAGGCCTTAAAATGTGATCAGCAGTTCTTTGTTTACCAGTACAAATTGAATGAATCAACAGGGACAGTTGCTCCTGTCCGACAGGCAGTTGTCAGGTCGACGAGCAAGATTGCCAACAACAAGATGGTTGCCACAGGAGCAAGTCCGATGAGCAGTTTCTATCAGACCTATGGCGGAACCATCCAGGAAGGAATGATCCTGCAACAAAAGCTGGACTTCGGAATCTCTTTGGTAGCGGGTTTTGAGAGTGGAGGTATCGGTGGAGCCAGTGGTAGTTTAATGTTGAGGACTGGTCCGTTTACCAATGTAACAGGCTTGTACCTGATGATCGATGCAGGATATGATCCTGCAAAAACAACAAAGTCAAACTATTTTGGAGAGACCAAATACAATTTCCTTAGGTATTCTATAGGCTTGGGAAAAGGATTGCGGATGGCCAGAATTGTTGAACTTACCCCAAATATTCAATACGGACTCGAGCAAACAAAAACTAAAACCTACAAAGACATAAGCACCAGTATCATCAAAGCCGGGGCAATGCTTGGAATCAATCTTGCGCACAATATCTATCTGGTAGCACAAGCCAATTACTATACCCCGTTCGGGGATATTTCAGTAAAAATGGAAGATGGTTCAACTCCACCATCTATGACCGGTAAAACCTGGGACACTGAATTCAATGGCCGTTCCGGTGTCTCCATCATGGGTGGCCTACGCATAGAATTTTAATTCATCAATCATTAAAATATGAAAAAGAGTACTTTAACTATAATTGTGCTATTCCTGGCCCTTACCATGGTTGTTGGTCAGACTCGCAAAGAGCGGAAGGCCATGTACGGCAGTCAGTACAATTATGAATTGGCTTGTCTGGGTGTCGGGAATGATGGAACCAAACTTCTGAAAGTTTGGGGTTACGGCAAAAAGGTCGACAATGCGATCTATGATGCCAAGCGAACAGCGGTAGCGGCAGTCATTTTCAGGGGAGTTCCTGCCGGGAATGGCGCGGCACCAACACCATCTCTCCTGCCGGTTGACGGGTACGAACAGCACATGGATTTCTTTGATGCATTCTTCAAAGATGGCGGAATGTACCTCAGTTTTGTCAACCTCACCACGGACGGAACCCCCGGAGGATCCGACAATATCAAAATGAGCCATGGTTACAAAGTAGCCGTCAGTGCCTCAATCAACTTCAATGAATTGCGTAAATACCTGCAGGACAAAGGCATTATCAAACGACTTGATGCGGGGTTCTAGATTGTGCCTTTAAGTAAACAATTGATTGATACATTTAAAATAAAACAGATGAAAAAAATCTTTCTAACGCTCTTTTGGGGAGTCATCTCACTCCTCCTTTTTGCCCAGGCAAAAAAACCGGTTATCATGATCGTTCCCAGCGACGTATTTTGCGTGTCGCACGGATATGCCATGACTGTCAATGCCAATGGGAGAGATCAGGTTCTGCCCGACTATAAAAAATGCATGCAGAGCAGTGATGAGATGAGAATGGTAATTACCAAGATGGGTGCCATAATGGCCGACAGGGGATTTCCATTGAAAGATCTTGAGCAGACCCTCAAGAGTATCGATACCCAAAGCGCCGAGCTGGCCATGCTCACTTCAAAAGGTGGCGCCGCCGTTGCCGAAACTCCCATCGATGTGCTGAAACGTACCGCTAAAGCGGATATTATCATGGATATCGACTTCAATGTCAAGCGCCAGGGTCCGAGTAATTACATCACTTTTAATCTCAGGGGGCTTGATGCTTATACCAACAAACAGGTAGCAGCAGCAGCAGGAACAGGAAAACCCTCTTCAGCAGCCAATGTTGACCTGTTACTCGAAGAGGCTGTTCTTAGCCACATGGATGCATTCAATGGTCAGCTACAGAACTTCTTCAACGACATGTTCACCAATGGGCGTGAGGTCGCCCTGGTCATTCGCGTATGGGACAATGCAGGAGTTGATCTGGAACAGGAGTTCGATGTGAACGGCACCAATGATCAACTCGATTTTCACATCGAAAACTGGTTAACCGCCAACACGGTAAACGGAAGATTCTCTACCATTGACGCTACCGCGACGATGCTTCGTTTCGAGCAGGTTCGTATCCCAATGATGTTCAACCTTAACGGACGTGAGGTTGCCATGGATACCAGAAGATACATCTCTAACCTGAGCAGATACCTGGCAGGACCTCCCTTCAACATCCAGTGCAAAATCTATCAGCGAGGTTTGGGTGAAGCATGGTTAATTATCGGTGAAAAATAAACCTAAATCGGATACTCATGAGACATATTAGATTTATCCTAGTTCTGTTCGCGGCAATTTGCCTGATGGGAACAGTACGATTGGCTGCCCAGAACAGCTCCGGCGCAAGCGATGACTTTGCCAGGATTGCCATAGCGCCAACCATCCCGGATGATTTGAAGAAACTCCCGATGGGAACACAGGAGATGCTGTTGGGTAAAATGCGCCAAATCATTGCTTTAAACGGAATGAGTGCGCTCGACAATGGTCCGCTTTTTATCATCTTCCCGCAGTTGTTGGTTCTCAGCAGTGATGTTGCGCCAACCGCTCCCCCAACTTTTACCTACAACATGGAACTGGTTCTGAACATTGCTGACCGCTATACCGGAAACGTTTATGCCAGCGCTTCGCAAACACTGAAAGGAGCCGGAAAGACTGAACAGGCAGCCTACAACAACGCTTTTCAGCAGATCAATATCCGCAACGGCAAGTATAAGGCCATGGTAGAGAAGGCCAAAGATGGGATCGTTGAATATTTCAATGCCCATTGCGATCTGGCCATCTCACGGGCAAAAAGTCTGGCCGACCAATACAACTGGAGAGGCGCTCTGGGCATCCTGAATTCGGTTCCTCCTGTTTGCAAGGAGTGCTTCGACAAATGCAACGAAGCCGCCGGTGAGATTGGCAGAAAAATGCCGGTTGTGTTCACAGTTGAGGAAAAAGCGAAGATTGAGAAGGAGCCTGAATACACGGAGGGCCAGACCATTGATCTCGGGAATAAGATCTTCCTTCGCTTCAAGATAGCCAAAAGGATTGGGGACAAAATTTTCGTCTATTTTGAATTGATCAATAAAAATCCGGAGGATTATATCCAGAAAATGTACCGTTTGTACGAGACCATGCTGATCGACAACAACGGGGATGAAAAACGGATCAGTACCATGAAAATAGGCTCCCGGGAGAGTAACAACTATCTCGATGTGACCATCCTTCCAGAAGTAAATACAGAGGTGATCTGCGAATTTCCGAAAATTAACGAGATCAAATACCTGCGTTTTTACATCAACGATAACTTCTTTAAATTCAGAAATCTGCCGATTACCAAATAACTTTTCCTTATGAGAAAGCAAACACTGTTCATGCTGATCGCCATCCTCTTTCCGATGGCGCTTATTGCCCAGTATTCGGTTCAGGAAAAGAGCGGCAAGAAGCCCGACTGGACCATGAGTATGGAGAAAAATTTCATCGTTGGAATAGGGAACGGAGTGGCCATCGAAGATGCCAAAGAGAATGCCATGGTGAATGTAAAGGCGCAGATCACCACCGCTGTGGCCGATTTTATCTCATCCACCTCTGTTTCAAAAACGACGGAAATTACAGCTGATAAACTGAATTCCCTCTACCAGAGCTTTTCGAATGTCATTACTACCCAATCGGGGAAACGCGACTACCTGCAAGGGGTCTCAGCCTCCAACGTTGTGGCTTTTTACTGGGAAAAACTGGTAGATAAAAAGGCCAAGGCCCAGAAGTACCAGTATTTTGTCAAATACCCTTTCAGCCAATTCGATCTGGACGATCTGGTTCAGGACTTCAGGATGAAAGATCAACAACTGACTGATGAGATGAACAAAGTATTGGGGCTTCTCGACACATACGTTTCCATTGAAGAACTACTCCAATGCCAAAGCCAGCTATCAAAACTGGAACAGATCTTCATCGACGAGCGCAAAAGCAAATGTCAGGTCGGTATCGAAAAATGCAAAGCCCTGCTGGCTTCGACCTATCTGGCGGATGCCGGAAGCGAACTGGGGAAAGTAAGGTTTAGCCTGAAGATCGGCGACAAAATCGTCAGGTGCGCCAAAGTACCGGTCATCAACTCCCAGTGCGCCAAAATCGAAGACCGCCGTCTCGGTATCGATGTCTGCGAAATTGCTTACCGATTCGACGAATGCTACGATGAACCCGGAAACAATGTCAAGGTGACCTACACGATTGGCAACAACAGGCCTGAAAAGATGTTCTATTTTGACATCGCCGAGACCAAAGCCGAGCTGATGATCAGCGGAAATATCCGGATCCAGGGAGGTGATGTGGTTGGAGACAAAGTAACCAACGCGGTCATTGTCATCCCGATCAAATCAAAATTTGACAGTCCGTGCGCGGTGACCAACCTTAAACTGGAGTGGAAAGAGGGAGGCATCATCCTCGACCTTCCGGTGACGGATACCTTCAGTGGCAAGGGTCAGCACGACCTGAGGGTAACAATTCCCAACGAGCTGCCAATCTCCAAAATCTCAAATGCGGCAAGACCTTTCAAACAGTTGAACGGTTCCATCCTCTACAATTCGGTTAAAACAGGCAAGAGTTCTGCTATCAGAATTTACCGGCTAGACTATACCACCGGGTGGTGAGAGCAGAGGGCATGGAGAAAGGCGGAGAGAAACGGGGAAACGGAGAATAGGAATGTGAAACGCCCAAGTATTGCTCCCTGAGCCTGTCGAAGGGTCGAAGGGCCTTCAAATTTTACTCAAACAAACCCGGTCCCTGAGCCTGTCGAAGGGGGTGACTAGGGAGAAGAGGATGCAAAGATGAGAGAATGATGAGACCGGTCTCTGAGCGAAGCCGAAGGGTCGAAGGGGAGAAAGGAAAACAGAAAACGGATACAGGGCAGCAGCTAATAGCCAACGGCTATAAGCCAACAGCCGACCTCAATATAACAGATTGTGACTGATGTATAAAATGATTACAAACACTTTAAACTTTAAAAAAATGAGAACTAGAAGAATTTTTACAATGGTAATTGGAATCTCCTGCCTTGCGTTAATGGTAGGAATGTCAGGATGTAAGCCCAAACAGGTTGTTCCCAAGGGTGAAGAAATTATAGATCTTCCCTGCAGTGGTCCCGAATTTTTTTCCAAAAAAGGGATAATCAGGGCCACAGCTTCAGGTGAAAGCCAGGATCAGATGCTCGCCAAGAAAAAAGCCCAGGCAAACTCCAGGGAGCAGCTGGCAGCCACATTGAATGTAACCATCAAAAGCGTAGTTGACAATTACTACAGTTCCAAAGCAATTGACAATGTTGAACAAGCTAAAACCCGGTTCGAAGGTTTAACCCGCCAGGTAGTCGATCAACAGCTTTCAGGTGTCGCAACCATCTGTGAAAGGTTGACAAAAACCAGGCAAAACACCTTTAAATGTTACATCGCCCAGGAGTTGAACGGCGAGGAGCTCCTCCAAGGTATTCAAAAGAGAATCTCCGGTGACGAGAAGTTGAGGCTTGATTTTGAATATGAAAAATTCAAAAATGAGTTCAACAAGGAGATGGACAAAAATTCAAAATAGTTATAATACTCTGTTTTATAGATTGTTGATTGCTATCCGACAGGCTGTTCCAAAGCGGAACAGTTTGTCGGGTAGTTTATCTTATTGGCAATTCATTTCGTTTTTAACTTACAAAATTTCGGCGCCATGAAGAATGTAGTTTTGATCCTGGTTCTGATGCTGGCCTGCACCTTCCCGGTAGGAGCCCAAACTTTCGAAGAGTACCAAAAGCAGCAGCAACAGCAGTACAATGCCTATGTAAAAGAACAGCAGGAAGGAATGCAAAAACTGCAGCAGGAGTACAACGATTTTGTCAAAAAACGAAACGAAGAGTTTGCAAAATACCTCGAGAAGGAGTGGACCAATTACAATGCCTTCAAGGCAAATAAACCCATTGAGGCGCCAAAACCACCTGATCCCGTCAAATATGAAGCGCCAAAGGCCCCTCCTGTTCCGGTGAAGGTCGTTGTGAAAGAGCTCCCGCCAATAGCGCTCCCCAAAGCAGAACAGGAACGTCCGCAGTTGGTGCCGATTCCGGATAAGACAGTCAGAAGGATTGAGGTTCCCATCAACTTCTTTGGTCAGAATCTGGTGATTAAGGCCGATCCACGTCTGCTGGAATTTTCGCTCGGGAAACCGGGGCAGAACGAGGTTGCCCGTTTTTGGCGAAAAATGGCAGATACAAATTATGGTGATCTACTCCTGCAAATCAACGTCCTGAAAGAGCAGCTTAACCTGAACGACTGGGGAATGTATCAATTGATTAGCCAGTTTTCGGGAAGAATAGCCGCGAAAAACAACAATACAAAAGTTCTCTACAATTGGTTTCTGATGACGGTTTCGGGATACCAAACCAGATTGGCCTATTCTGAATCGGCCAATAAATTGTATCTGCTGGTCCCCTCTACCAACAATGTTTTTGGGTGTCAGTTTTTGAAATTTAACAACCAGGAGTACTATTTCATCTCCAACTTTGGAGAGGAGGTCGGTTCGGTCCTGACCTACGATGAGGAGTATGGGGATGCTAAAAAGAGGATAAGCCTGGCCGTAACCAAACCACTCAACTTCATCGAGAAATACGTAAATAAAAAACTGAAATTTTCCGGTGAGTACCCCGAAATGGAGGTCAATGTGCCGCAAAATGAGATGGCCTTTTATGCCACATATCCACAAACGGATTTTTCTGTTTACATGGGAGCCCCTATGAATCCGGGAATTGGAGAGACCTTGTACAACTATTTTGGTCAGCATTTAAAAGGCAAGAATCAGGTGGAGGCAGCCTCCGTGCTGTTGGAGTTCACCCAGAAGGCATTTGCCTATAAAACGGACCAGGGACAGTTCGGATACGAGAAGTGGTTCTTCCCCGATGAGCTTTTCTATTATCCCTACTGCGATTGCGAAGATCGTGCAGCGCTTTTCTCATGGCTGGTGTACAACATCGGCAAGCTTGATATCGTTGGCGTACTTTTTCCCGGTCACATGAGTACAGCCGTACTCTTTACTGTTGATGTTCCAGGCGATTACGTTTACTCCCGCCAAAAGCGTTACACCTTTTGTGACGGTACTTTTATCGGAGCGCCTATCGGCAGATGTATGCCTCAATTTGTCGGTAAACCAGGCGAAATCATTCCAATGCCCGGTATCAGCGCCGCAGATTTGCTGGCCGACAAAATTTGGGAAAATGTGAACAAAAATGGCGGTTATCCGGGGGATGGTACCAGCAGCGTAGCCGACGGTCAGGGCAATCTTATCGTAACCGGATGGTTCGACAAAGCTTTTACGCTCGGAAAGGCGCCGGTCAATCCTACGGGGGGCCGCGATCTCTTTGTCGCATCCTTTAATCAGGGGGCCAAAGTCAATTGGGTAAAGATAATGGAAGGTAGTGGCGCCGAATATGTTACCGGTATCGTGAAAGATCCTGTCGGGAATTTTGTTATTTCCGGAAACTTCTCCGGGAAATTCCAGGCCGACACCAAATCCATTCAGGCCGAAAAGCCTGACCAGTCACTGTTTCTGCTCTCCATGAAACCCGGAGGTGCCATCAACTGGCTTACCCCTGTATTTTTTGAGGCGACAAAGACCCGCGAAAATATCTATTATCAGGTGCATCTCGACACCAACGGCAAACTCCTGGGTACAGAATATTTGCCGCAGCAAAACATGTACTGGAAAAATTTGCTTTTGCTTGATGAGAAAAATAACCTGCTTGCAACGGGTGGTTTCAGTACCCTGCCGGGGATGATCAAGCGTTCTGCCGCCGTGAACGATGTGGCTGCCTACGATATTTCAGCCTTGCTCAAGGAGAAGAATGACAAAATGATTCAGGGAGGATGTGACAAAGGGGCTGCCGGACTCTTCGCCGCATTTTTGATGCTCTCCGATTTTGAATCAAAGCTTTCCGGCAAGTATGTGCAGGAGGCGCTCGACAAATACAATCCCACTTTTAAGGGAAAGAGTCCCAATCTTTACAAAAGTTTTGGTATTGTAGAATTCATCAAAAATGCCAACGGCATTATTACCCTGCGAACGGTAAATAACCAGTTTATGGAGCTGGATAAGATGAAGGTAAGCAGTGATGCAAACATGAAGATGGTCATGACATCTGAAGGGGACGCCCGTATAGATTTTATTTCCGGAGCGAAAGTGGGCAAGGCTTTCATTTGGTTTCCACTCAACAGCATTACCGTCATGAAGAAAAACGGTGATCTAATATTTGACTATTCCAAAGACCATTCTAAAAGCTGTCTGAACATAAACAAAGACATTCTTTTTTGAAACAATGAGGGTGTTACTTCTCATCAAGCGGTTTCAATACGGCGGGGCGGAGAATCATGTCAGTGAATTGGCCAATGCCCTTGCTGATGCAGGCCATTCGGTCTGGCTTTTATCCATGACCGGCAAACAGCAGCTAAGGCTTCGGCCCGAAGTGAGGCACATTGCTGTTAACTTTTCGGACCTGAAAATTCCATTCCATCTCTATCGACTGATTAAATTGATTAAAGCCGAAAAAATTGAGGTGATTCATGCGCACCAAAGGTTGCCAATTTTATTGGGTACGATTGCTGCAAAATGGATGAAGATCCCGGTCGTTGCTACCATTCACGGCTCAGTTCTGACCGATCTGAGATCTGATTATGCCAAAAGAAACATTGATAAGGCAATAGCCATCAGGGAGAGCTGTATCACTTGTATTACCAACTGTTTGAGGTCGCGTGAAAAAGTTGTGTTGATCCCCAACGGGGTTCCAGTGCAGGCGGCTTGTGTCGACCGCTTTGTTGACCCGGGGAGCTTCTCACTCTACTACATCAGCCGCATGGATCGCCACCATACAAGGCTTCTTGCCATGATTTTGACTGATGTATGGCCCCGGCTGTTACAAAAATATCCGCGTTCGCACCTGCATTTGGTTGGAGATGGTCGCTTTATGCCCTGCATCGCCAAAATTATTGAACAACCGGATTTTTCATCTTTACGCAGATCGGTCCATTTTGAAGGGTACGCCCGGGAGGTTGAAGAACACTATCCCGGAGCGGATTTGGTGATGGGGGTCGGGAGGGTCGCCATAGAGAGTCTGGTCAATGGTGTTCCGCTTTTGTCGATCAAACAAAACCACCTAGGTCCCATCGTGACAGTTAGAAATCTCAAACGGATGCAGTACGCTAACTTTGTGGACCTGGAAGCTTCAGCTCCTGACGCCCATCATTTGCTTGAGAAACTAACTTCGTTTTTAGAGCACCGAATTTTTTACGGAAACGAAGCTAAAATATTGCAGCAGATTGTAAGTGAGGAGTATAATTTGGCTATTGTGACCGAAAAAATAGTAGAGGTCTACCGGGAGGTAGTATAATTTTGGTTTTAAGACCCTCAAGGTTTTCAAAACCTTGAGGGTCTTAAAACAACTACAAAAGGAAATTCAGATTCTCTTTCTCACTTAGTTCCACCGGAACCAACCCTTTTCTGAAAATTCGGACCGATCTTTCACCGATAAGCCGTAGCTCTCCGCCTTCCCTCCGAAGCATCGTTCCCTCCCGCAAGCCAACCACATAAGTTTCAGGATTGATCTCAAGAAATTCCTCAATTCGTTGCTCCCGGGTTTCACCTCCGTGTCCTTCAGGGTTTTTGTCGAGGTAGTGCGGATTGATTTGAAACGGCACCAGGTTGAGGCAGTCGAACCCTTTTGGATCGACGATGGGCATATCGTTGGTGGTGCGCAAAGTTGGGCAGGCCACATTCGATCCTGCACTCCAGCCGATAAATGGGATTCCGGCCATCACCCGCTCCCTGATCAGTGGAAACAAGCCAGCATCTTTCATCATACGTACAAGCTGCCAGGTATTTCCGCCACCTATGACAATAGCTTCCGCCTCATTGATAGCCTTTGCATAATCTTTTGTATGGTGGATACTGGTAAGCGGATGATTCAATGCTTCGAAACGCTCCTTCACCTTGGTTTCGTATGTATCGAACGAAAAAGTAACGGCTGCGAAAGGAATAAACAATGTTTTAAGCGATTGATTTCCAAGAAATTTAGCGATTTCCGGCATCGGATAATTCAGATAGGGTTCTCCCGGCATGGTGGAGTTGCTGATCAACAATAATCTCATATTTATCAGGATAAATTTCTACTAATATACGTCAGATTTTCCAGTTTGCCCTTCGGCTACGCTCAGGGACCAGGTGGTTTTGACAACCATTAGCGGTATACCCATTGCCCCTCGGCTCCGCTCGGGAACCGGAAAGGCGACCGCCTTCGTCCCTCCACCCTGAGCGGAGCCGAAGGGCAAGTTTTTTGGAGCGACCCCGGTCCCCGAGCGGAGCCGAGGGGTCAACGGTGTAGCTACTCTAGTCCTAGCCGAGCAATGTCATTAAGCTAAGGAAATTCTTAGTGTAATCTTTGTGCTTTTGGTGACTTTGTGGCAAGAAAATAACCGCCACAAAGACACTAAATCACTAAGGTTTCACAAAGCTAAACAAAATCATAATCCATACTTAATGACATTGGGTGGACGGGTAAAAGAGTGCCTTCGAAAATTGATACTAACACCCAATTTGAATAATATAAACCTTATTTTCAGTCTTTTAACCTTAGTAGTCCCTCAGCATTTGAAAAATAAAGCCCGTAAACGAATAACTTGGAAATGTGCTAAATTTAAGCGTTGCCCCGTGCAGTACAAACCGTCATTTCTATGATGTTAACATCACTTAGTAGTCTGGTACTGTATGGTTTTAAGAGCCCAAATTGGCAGTTGGATGCCGTATAAGAGAATTAAATCTCCCAAAGACCAACAGGCACGGGGTGATTTTAAACGCTTAAATTTAAAACTATGAGTAAAAGTAAAACAAAAAATGAGACAGTGAAACGGATTTCTCAACTAACGGTATTGAATCCAACTGCAGCAGGGATTGATGTATCTGACAAAGAAATGATGGTTGCTTACCCCATCGGATCAGATCAATTAGAAGTACGTTCTTTTGGTTGTTTCACTCGTGATTTACATGTTATTGCACAGACATTAAGAAAATTTTCAATTACATCGGTTGCCATGGAAAGTACGGGTGTATATTGGATTCCCTTGTTCCTTTTGTTAGAGGAATATGGATTTGAAGTTTGCCTGGTAAATGCCAAACATGTGAAAAACGTGACAGGCCGCAAAGATGATGAAAGCGATGCTGAATGGATACAAAAGTTACACAGCTGTGGTTTGCTCAGGGCAAGTTTCCAGCCAGACAATCTTACGCGTACACTCAGGAGTATTGTCCGCCACAGAAAGAATTTGGAGTCTACCTGTTCTGTTTATATCAACCGAATGCAAAAAGCGATGGAATTAATGAATATCAAGTTGCATACTGTCATTAGCGATGTTGATGGGAAAACCGGTTTACTCATTATTGAGGCAATCCTGGCCGGCGAGCGCGATCCTGAAATCCTGGCCGACTTAAGGGACAAGCACATAAAGGCAAGCAGGGAAGATATCATTAAATCCTTGGAAGGGCACTATACTGCCGAGCATTTGTTTGAACTCAAACAGTGTTACCAATTATATTGTACACATCGGGAAATGATCAATGATTGTGACAAGGAAATCGAAAAGCAATTAAGTGTGCAAATTGCTTCCATAAATCAAGGTGTCATGTCTGATATTCCAAAAATAAAAAGGAAAGCCTCAGGTAAGAGCAAAGTGTCATTTAACCTTACGTCCTATTTCAAAGAAATCTTGGGTGTAGATGTTACAGAAGTTGTTGGCATAAGTGAATTAAGCGCACTGACCATCTTGGCAGAAGTTGGCAACGATATGTCTAAATGGAAAACAGAACATCATTTTACCTCCTGGTTGGGTTTGACTCCTAATACAAAAATATCTGGTGGCAAAGTGATAAGTAGTAAACTCAAAAAAAAGAAACACCATGCTGGCCAGGCATTTAGAATAGCAGCCAATAGTTTATACAAAAGTCAAAGTCCGCTGGGTGACCACTATCGAAGATTGAAAGCAAAAGTAGGGGCTGCCAAGGCAGTGGTGGCAACGGCACGAAAACTGGCAATCATTTTTTATAAGATGATCCTTAATCAGGAGGCTTTCAACCCAAAGGCACTATTGGATTATCAACAAAAACATAAACAAATGAAAATAAGTCAACTA
>Ga0172379_10003569_pt1 | contig 24476 bp, 24 predicted proteins | sample GrowelOW334metaG_FD_119756 | JGI IMG/M metagenome (GOLD analysis project Ga0172379, IMG submission 119756) | Groundwater microbial communities from an aquifer near a municipal landfill in Southern Ontario, Canada - Groundwater well OW334 metaG | ecosystem: Environmental > Aquatic > Deep...
CGATGGCAAAAAAACTGCTTATGGTTGCCTGGTGAATATTTTGGAGCAATACTCCCTATGACTGGAGAAAATAACTCGTAGGACGAGAAAAAGAGAAGAATCTAGTTCAGATCAGTGTTTTTTAGTACTTACTTTTGATGAAAAAATGTGTTGCTTTTCGCATGGAAACTGTTATACGCCCCGAAGGGCGAGCGTAGCGAAGAGTATGACGTAGAACACAGACTATTTTTTTCTAAAAAAAGCTTTTAAATACACTGTTTCTTTTTCTTGTGTCTTTTGAGTTTCTATAAGAACAAAATAATTATCAAAAACTTTTTTCAGCTCTTCTTCTTTCCAAAACGCAAAGAACCTTTTCTTGCCTCATGTTTTATCTTGGATGAATTTCTCTCATTTACCTTCTTTTACACTAATATGAAGGATCCCTTCATCTTTAAGAATCTTATTCAATTTTTTAATAACTTTATTTAAGTTGGCTTTTGGAATGTGTAATAAAGAAGTTGCAGCCCAAATTCCATCAAAGATTTCGTCCTGAAATTCTAAATTTTCAATATCCATGATTTGGGCATTAAGTCACTTTTCTTTACAAAGATTTATCATTCCTTCTGATAGATCAATTGAAGTGACATCTAATCATTTTTCTTTGAAATAAATTGAATGATGACCTGGTCAGCAGCCTAAATCTAGGATTTTATTTCACTTCAATAAACCAACGAATCTTTGAAATTCATATCTTTTTTCCAAATCCATCATATCTTTGTATCTACTAGAAAATTCTTTTGCGTTTTTATTATAAGAGCTAATTGTTTCTTGTTTGTAATCCATCATTATTTTGTTCTTTAAACTTTTAAAATTGTGTTCAAGTCATATTGCGTATAACGTTTGCCGATCTTGTGACGTACTTTGTATGTCATGTATCGGCTGTTGTCTGTTCGTATCCCTTAATTTTAACCCTTAAAAACCGGGGCTTCTTTCTAAATTAAATTAATATAAAGATAAAGTAAAGTTTGGTCAAAATCAAGACATAAATTTGTCTTTAGGTTATTAATGTGTTGTAAAATTAAATTCGTATTTGCGTCCATCATCTATTGACTTTATATGTCATATATGTATAATCATCTTTGTTGCCCTATAAAATTATATTTACTAAATTCTTTTTGTGATGGAATTAAGGTGAATGGGGATTGTCATCCTTGCAACAGAAATGATAAATAAAAAATAAATATAAATATAAATAATAATAAAAAAAAACAAACTATGAAAAAAATGAGAATTTTGGTGGTAGACGATACCCAAGCAAACATTGAAGCCGCAAAAGTTGCTGCTGAAAACTTTCCTCAACATGAATTTGTTTTTATGACTTCTGCAAATGAAGCATTTAAGCAAATTGAAAAATTTGATGGTGTGATAACTGACTTATTTTTCCCCGAGAAACCATGCGAGGAAATGATGGAAACTTATGAAGAAATGCAAACTAATTATTCAACTGAAAGTTATGCGTACGAGCAAGTTGTTGGAGATGCTTCTCACTTATTTCCCCCTGAAAAACTTGAAAAAAACATTTCTATCGTAAAAAATGGCTTAAAAGTCTCTATGGAAAGAAAGCCTCTTGATCAACCAGAATTTCCACTTGGTATTTCAATCATGCTTAAAGCTGGATCATTCTCTAATGCGGGTGGACATGTGAAGAAATTTTGCTTAGTTTCTGATATTCATTGTCATGGTTCAGCTGACGGTCAGATTATTCTTTTGCCACTTATTGTACCTTTAAGAGTGGATGATATTAAATACGATGGAATCGGTGGTCTTTATTACATAGGTAGTAACCGTATTTCAAACTACTTACGTGGAATTCGGGGCAAAACAGGAAAAAAAAATCCCATTATTTGGGAAAAAGCAATTTATTGCATTTTGGCACAGTAATTGGATTGTCAATTAATTTAATGTAACTGAGTCTAAAGTGCCTAGAAGACGAAAGCCAGAGCTATTTTATCTCTGGTTTTTTTAATTAAAAAAAACTAAATTAAAATAAAGAAGCCCCTCCATTTTCTTTATTTCGGTTTAGGGATATGACAGACAACTAGCTTCTGTGCGACATTAAATGGCGTCATAGAAGCTGAAATGGAACAAAAAGCGACCCCGCACTGTTGCGGGGCAGGCGCCGGCTTGCGTATAGGATACCAAAATAGGTGGTTTGTGCGATGTCGTGATTTGTTCCCTACTTAATATAATACATAAATAAATTTTCTTTCTTCAATCTCTCCGCGACAGCTTCCACATCTTTTCTGGTGAGTTTCTTATACTTCGCCAAAATTTCATCGAGTGTTTCCATTTTATCATAGATCAATTTTTGATTTCACAAAAAGCTTGCCATCTCATCAGAGCCTTCGATACCCATCTGGATCTGACCTTCGGTGTAGCCGAGTGCATTAGTAAATTCTTCATCCGTAAAATCGCCTTGCGCGATTTTTTCTATCTCTTGGAAAATTCTTTCCACTCAAAAATCAAATCTTTCCTTATCGATACCTGCTCTCACCACAAAGACTCCATGTTCAAGTTCGCTCATGTGCATGGCCTTGATATAGTAGCACAACCCTTCTTTCTCTCTAATATTTTGAAACAATCTGCTCGACATATTTCCTCCGAGGATAGTAGCCAAAACATTGGCCGCATATTTTCTTTCATCATTTCCATCAAATCCCATCGCAGAAATCACGAGATGATTCTGCTCTGTTTTCTTCTCGTAGAAACCGACCTTTTCCGTAGGTAATGCGTGAAGAAATTCAGGTTTTTCTATTCTTCTTTTTTGAGGCAAAGGAGAGAAAAGTTTTTCTAGATGCGCTTTCATCGCCTCTAGGTCTACAAATTTCCCCGCGATGATGATAATGAGATTATCCTTGCTATACAGATCCGCCTTGTGATCAAAGAGCATTTCCTGAGTGAAAGACTGAATATTTTCCTGAGTTCCGATCGTAGATCGACCATAGCTCGTATCACCATAAAAATATCTCTGCCATTTTTCCATCACGAGCGCCATCGGATTGTCTTCATACATTTTCAATTCTTGGATGACGACTCACTTTTCTCTTTCCAGTTCTTCTTTGGGAAAAAGAGGATTGATCATCATATCACCCAAAACATCCAGAGCCTGATTCCAAAATTCCGGTGCGCACTTTACATAGTAGCCAGCTTGCTCATCTCCGGTATACGCGTTAAACTCTCCACCGATCTTATCCAGAGCGATAGCCACAGAAATCGGAGTAGGGTAGTTCTTCCCTCCCTTAAAAAAAAGATGTTCCAAGAAATGACTTATCCCATTATTTTTTTTGTTCTCATAAATACTTCATGCCTTGCACATGATTTCGATCGTAATAGAATTTGCATCCGTCATAGGGGCAAATACGCAGTCAATGCCTGCGACTTTTTCAGTCGTAAATTTCATAGGATTTCAAATGAAATGATAAAATGTGCGTAGTGAAAGGTATGTATTTGACCAAGTAAAACAACCGCAAATAAAAAAAATCAGGATTGCCAATATTGGCAATCCTGAGTAATACATAAGGGAACAAGGAGTATGTCCTATATTCCATACATTTCGTAAACCAAAAACTCTCCGTCTTTTTTGATTTTCATGTAGGCTGTTCTGCTAGGCAGTTTTACGGTGAATTCGTCAGTAAGGTCCTCAACCCTGAATTGGATTAATCCATTTTCGGTCACTTTGTTTCCGAGGATTGTCCAGTCATTGCTTGCCAACTGTGTAAGGGGTTTAAATGCTACCGTTCCATTTTTTTCGATGTTTGAAAGCAGGATTTTTCCTACTTCGCGGCGACAGATGCCATCTTTGTCTTTCTTTTTCTGTACCCAGCTAACATTCGTGTCTTTCCCGATCACTACTTTGGTAGTAAGGTTTTGAAATGCTTTTCCTCCGGCAATCTGTGCAGAAGTTAAACTGGTCATGCCAAAAAAGGCAATGATAACAATGGCGATAATTAAATTAGATGTCTTCATTTTGTTTGTTTTTTTAGGGTGAGTATTTATTTAATTTTATTAAATGTTCATTTTGAATATACATATTTAAAAACAAAAGTCAATAGAAAAAAGCATTGATTTTTACGTGGTAATATATATGATCCAATCATAAATATAAAATTATGAAAAGTAAAATCCTTTTGGCGATAGTGGCTATTATGATAGCTCTTGCCTCAAATGTACAAGCACAAGATTCCTTATTAGAAACAAAAATCACTTCCTTAGAAGTAAAACTTGATTCCTTAGTGGAGCAAATGAACTGTGTGCCCCCAAGTGAAGAAGTATTGCAAGAATACTTCAAGAACTTTCATGCTTATAATGAAATGCTGAATGATGTATTCAAGCAAAATTTTGAAATGGGAGTGTATGTAATAGGAAAGAAGGAAAAATACAGAGAAGTGAGAAGTAAGTTAATTCTCTTCGGAGTTGTGGAGTCTTGTAGTTAAGTAATTTTTTCACACCCAAAACATCAACGCTGGCTTTCCAGCGTTTTTTTTATTTGGAACAAATAGAAAGAAATGTCGCCACATAGCAAATAAAAAAATGCTGTCGGAATGACCAACAGCATCAATGGCAATTAATATTCTTTTTAGATTCCCTCTTTGGCAAATCGGATTGTGCTATCTGTATTTATGTAGATAACATTGAGGGTTTCTTTTAGGCGGTGTTCATCTAAATTGGGATCTGTTTTGTTTATTAAATATACCATACTGGTAATATAATAATAAACAAATTCCAAATACAATTTCCCATAAGATGTTTTAAAAGATGTTGCATACAGCCAGTCTATGGATGATTTGGCGGTTTTAAGATTGCTAATGAATACAGCCTGCCATACCGAATCCTGAACAATAATGTAAGGATTCTTTAGATATGCCGTATAAGCAGAATCGTACTGAGCATACGCTCTATTAAGTTCTTTGCGATATGCCCTGGTTATAGGATTCTTCTTTTTCCAGTCCCTAGCCAGTTTTTGTTTTTCTCTCTTGGTCAACGTAATTTTAATCGGGTGATCATCATGTACAGGAAGTAACCCCGAAAAGTCCTCGTAAGCAAGAGAGTTCTTGGTGCGCAGCTCAGGTTTTTGCTTATAGATAGCATCAATGGTTCCTCTATCTCTGTCTCCATCTCCATCATACCACTGGTTACGTTCTTTTAGGAGAGCATAAATCTGCTTGTCCTGATCACTCCAATCACAATGGTAGTCCATCTCCCAATATTGTAAGAGATAGTGGGTCTGCAAATTAGAGTAGAGGGGGACGGTAGTATTTGTCTGTCCCCAAACAATCGATGAGGCAAACACACTCACCAATACGAGCAATAAAATTTTTGTTTTCATGGGTTTTCTATTTTAAGTTATTTATTTTAGCAATGCACTTATACACATTTGCAAAGAAAAGTCAATAGAAAAAGGAATTGATTTTTATGTTGTAATGTGCTGTGGCAAAGCAAATCCCCTTTCCGTTCCGAAGCTTCAGGACTTCCTTATCCTTTTCCCAGTTGTGCGGGACCGAGGACAAGGGAGACGACTGTCTTTTTTGACATCAAACTTCTCCTCCTTGAGAAAGGAGGGATAGGGTGGATTTGTTGTTTACATATTTTCCTTCAAGTCCCCTTGACAAGGGGGATTTAGGGAGTTTGTTAAAAAATAAAAAAAGGCCATTCTCAATGAGAATAGCCCGTATCAATAATTGTATTCGTTGCCCTATTCATCGGCATCTACCTGGAATACATAGGTAGTGGGAGTGAGGGTGAAGTTTTTGCCTTCATCAGTAGGGGTGATTTTTTGTAGCTCGGCTTCTACAAAGAAGCTTTTTTCACCCAGTTTGTTTGCTGGTGTTTTTTCAATAACTTCCAACGATTGGAGTAGATATTCGACTCCATCTTTTTTCGCGAGTTCTTTGTTGAAGCTCCAATAAAGAAGTAAAGGTACATCCTGCGCATTAAAGCATTTTAAGAAGTTTGCTGTTCTTAGCTTTTGTTCCATAGTTTCGATCAGTTCTTTCTGATTTGGAATTTCAAACTGATACAACACCTGGCCAAAAAGATCAGCGGCAAGTGGTCTTACGACAAAACTTGCTTTTTCATAAATCTCCTTTTCAAGACTTTCGATACGATCTTCTGTTTTCGTGGTCAGAGAGTCAATTATCGCTTCTTTTATCCCAAAATAAACAATTATCCAGACCATGACACTAATAACTAAGCCGAGAAGAATTGATGCGAGATCCAATGGACTGATCACATAATCATTTAATTTCCAAGCGGATTTTCCAAGTTGCTCTTGAATATGAGCGAAAGCATTGTTGTCCAGCGACGAGATGATTGCAAGTTTGCACCATAATGTAAATGCGATTACAGCAACAACGCTAGCAATGCCAGCAAGTCCAATTGTCATGGACTTCTGTCTGGATTGTAATTTCTCAAAGCGCGCCTGCTGTTGGTCCAATTCAGCTCTCTTTTCTGAGGTGGTTGACATCACCTGTGTGTACAATTGTTCAAATGTTTTCATGGCTTTTGTTTTTTAGTATTCGTTAGTATTATTTTTTTATATTTAGATATTTTTTATTAAAATTTCATTTTCTCTTTTACATATTCATCTACAAAAGTCAATAGGAATGCGACAAATCACACGACTTTACAAAATAGTCTTGACAAATTTAAAAAATGGGTTATAATACACACGCTTTAAATCTTAAAAAGCGGCTTATGATTCAATGGCTCAAAACCAAAAAAATGAGTAAGCCAATGCTGTGTATGGTGGCATTGGGGTTTGTGGCCTCGTATTCGATTCCGAGTGCCCAGGCATCTTGAATCAACGAATACTCCACAAATACAGAACAAACCATACAGACAACAAGCATTCCCCAAGGAGCTACGGTTCCAGAAGGAAAAAAAGATTTATCCGAATTCTGAGCGAGATTAGCTAATAGATTGGGCCAAGTGGTCTGAGAAGTGGTTGATTTGGTGATGGGCGGAGTAAAGCAAATAGGAGATACAAATACTCCGACATCTGCAATCGATACGCAAACACAAGAGTCTGATGCTCTTTCAGTAGAGCAAATCACAACTCCCCGTGTTCAACTATCTTTCACGGATGTAGAGACGATCCCAGAAAAGTATTTTGTGGATACGCTAGCAAGTCATGGCATCATCAAGGGTGCCAATGGCAAATTCTCCCCGGACAATTACACTCGTTTGGGCGATTTCATCAAGATTGTCGTCGATACCTATCGTGTTAAAGTAGGATACGACCTAGAATCTGACGCTGGCCTGACAAGCAAGACCTACTTTATGGGTGGTGTTGTACCAGCTTCCCTTAGCAAAGCCGTCAATACGGCTCAGGAATTAGGGTTTTTGGACAATATACTTATTGCCCACGAGGCAAAGAAAACGGACTTTGACCGCTTCTTGACGACCAACATCATCGACCAAATGCTCACAAACATTGGAAACGAGTTCCCAGGTCTAGTTACCAAGCCGGAGATGGGGCTTTCCGATCTGTATGTCAAAAGAGGAGTCATGACCAAGTATCTTGTACAAGGATTCAAACTCACGCCACAGGGAAATGATTTTACTACCTTCCGTAGTACGCAAAAAAGCTATTTCAGCGACATCGAGTGAAATCCCTATGGGACTACTATCAAAACACTAGCAGATCTCGGCATCGTCAATAGCCAAAGCAAAAAGTTCTATCCTGACAACTATCTGCGTAATTATGAATTTACGATGATGCTCGTCAATGCACTCTTGATTTCACAAGACAAGAATATTGATCTGGATTCATACACGGATCAATCTACTAAATTCGTTGACTTGGATACGAAAGCAAGCTATGTGCCATGGATAAAGTATGCCGAAGACAAAAATCTGATAAGCTACCTCACTGTCACTCACGAGGGACAAAATTTCTTCAACCCTAACCAGGCTATGACCAAACTACAAGTGTATCATATCCTAGAAGAAGTGACGGGAAATCAGATTAGTCACGATGCAGCAAATGCTGGTCAATCAAAAATGACCAGAGGGGAATTTGCTTCTCTCTTGACCCAGGCATTCGACTTCCAGACTACATCTTCTGACCATTCATCTACCGATACGGTTCAGCCTACAACGACTACCGAAGATACAGGATCAGATACAACAAATGATCTCTCCCTATTGCTCAAAATCAAAGCTTTGTTGGCTTCATTGAATTAGAAATTAGTACATATACCAAAAGACGCTATGGATACCCATCCGTAGCGTTTTTTATATATTTCTCCCTCACCCCCTGCCCCTCTCCTTCAGAGAGGGGTGATTTATAATTTTTTAAAGTCCCTCGGCGTTTACCCCGCAAGGGCGGGGCAGGAGAGGGATTTAGGGTGAGGGAGAAATGTTTTTTTTGTTGTCCCCCTTTTGCGACCGAAGGAATTCCTTTAGGGGAAAGGGGGAGGTCCGAAGGACAGGGGGATTTAGAAATACCGCGTCTCGTTGCAACCTGGTCATTTATGACCAGGAGGGGCAGCTCTATAATTCTTCAAATGATCTTTTTAACGCTTCTTTGATTTCGTCTTTTGTTACTGTCTCATATTCTTTTTTGGAATAGACGAGAATTGGTACCGCAGTACCTTTATCCACGAAAACGATAAATCTAAATCATCATCTTTTGCCCGTAGGGATTGATGTATTCATTCGTCTTTCCTTGTACATATTGCCAAAAAGACAAATCGCAAAGTCAGGAGTAAAGGCGTTTTTGAAATTTTGATAATCAATCTCTACATTTGGATAGAGTTTTTTTAAAGTTTGAATTTGCGAATGAAAATATTTGGTTTCTACAAATTTCATATTTTTTTAGAAAATTTATCGTGTAAATCCACAAATTCTTTGTCTTTTGTAAGCTCTTCTTTGAGCTTCATATCTTGGATCATTTCAACACCATCCACAAGTGAATTGCTGAGATATGTTTCAAGGATTTTATCTTCTTGGAAGTAGAGATCGCATTTTGGTGGTAATTGTAAAGTCACGGTAGTCATTTTTATGAATTAGTTAGATAAACTCGACCGCCTAAAAAATCAGCAAAGCGCAATTTTTTAGGATGCGAGAGTTATGCTGGCCGTCTGCGGAAACTTGAACTTCAACACTGACACTTCGGGGGAAGAAGTTCCAGATTTCCAAAGCGGTGCAGTATAAACTGCTGACAGCATACTGATTTTCCATGTTTTTTCAATCCCAAAAAAAGTCCCCCAAAATTTGCGTAATTTCCAATTCCGGGTATAATTGTGGCATAGTATTTATCTGCCGCTTTGAAACTTGATGAAAAAAATAAATGATCCACAAAACATACCACCCCAAATAGGCGACAATAACGCTAAATTTTCCAAAACTTCGGAGGAGCTGTTTTGATATCATTTTCTTAATACATCGCAGCTTATTACAAAAAATTTTGTTAATGAGGTGGTGGCATTCCAGCTTAAAAATGCCCTAGATCAAGATAGATGATTGTGAAAAAAAATAGAGACGCCATACTCAATTGAAAGACTAAAAAACACCTCGATCAGGGGTGTCGTGTGATATTGCTCTCGTGAACTATGAATTTCTCTGCCAGAAAATTTATATAACACAATTGATGTTTTTGTATACGAATGATCAGAGGACATTACCCTGAGGGCAGGAGCTACGTGAAATGGTATTATTATAAATAATGCTGTGTTTCAAAAACTATCAGAAAAACGCCAATTGGAGCTATTGATACATGAGATAGTGCATATAGTAGCAAGAAAAAAAATGAAAGTATATCATAATTATAATTGACTAAAAGATAAGATTGGAGAAGTAATAGCATGACCACAAACATGATACAGTAATGTGTTTGTGTGATGATATAAAGATATTAAATTATGAGAATTGTTGAATGAAGGATTTACGGAGATGATGGCACTGGCCATATCACATAAATATGAGCGTGATGATAATGTTCCAGTAAATGAGGGCAGAAATGGACATTATTTAGCGTATGTCTATCTTATAGATTGATTGGTCACTGAATTATCCAAAAAATTAAATACTCCTTATCAAGAAATATTGAAATATCTTATGAGAGGGAATATTTTAAGCAACCCCAAATATCTAGCTATTATTACGGATAACATAGGAAAAGAATTTTTGGATGATCTCGTGAAACATTCCTTAAATTCTCCCAAGAATCCACTCGATACATTAGTAGAATTTAGAGATAAGTATAAGTCGATATATTCTTCAAAACATTTCTCAGAAGACATGAAAAAAGTCATATGAAATATCGACTTTACATTCAATTAAAAAGTCCCCCAAAATTTGTTTATAAATTTCTGGGATACCTATGAAAAAAGTCCCCCAAAATTTGCAAAATTTTCGATTCCGACTATACTTAGACATGAAGTATTTTATGTCCTTAGATATTCCAATGGAAGACCAAGCGCAAAAGCAGAAAAAAGGCTTATTGCACCATGCAAAACGCCATGCCAAAACCCTTGCTGCTCATATCAAAACCCATCACAAAAAATACATCTTCACACTCGTGTGAGGAGGGCTTTTTGTCAAATTGGCGATTTTTATGATTACTGGACTAGGAATTTCTATTGCCATTTCTACCAATGCACAGATGCAAAGCGGATGCTACATGACAGGACAATACCTTACCTGAGGAACTATGACAGGAGGAACATTTATCCCTGAAACATTGACAGGAGGATATTATACAGGCGGCTACCTTACTTGATCATATACGACAGGATGCTACATGACAGGCGGCTACCTCACAGGAGGAACACTCTCATGAGAAGAGATGATAGATCAATACCGAGAAGGACAATACGAAACAGGATGCTACACCACAGGCGAATATCTCACCGGACAAGAATTTACTGGTCAGTATCTTATGTCTTGATATCGGACAGGCGAATATCTCACCGGACAAGAACTTACCTGAGGATATATGACAGGATGCATAGATACGACGTGCAATGCGGCAGATCTGCAGATGACAAAACCTCTACACGGAGATAGTGTGGGCGGGTTGTTTCCTATCACGCGAAATTATCTTACCAACGATTGTTCACTCAGTGGAAACGTACAACAACTCACCGTCCAATTATGGGATCACAATAGTCAATGGATCAATGTAGCTACCGTACCTTCTACAAGTACAGGTGTGACCTTCGATTCCAAGACATTGGTAAATACAGGACTGTATACCATTACCGGTCTCAATGCGAGCGGGGTATACAATATCTACACAGGAATATACACAGGAGCATATACCACTTTCGCCACAGGATACAAAATCAGAATACTTGATGGTTCAGGAAATGTCTTCCTGACAGGAGAAAATCTCTTCACGATCGACAACAAAAAGCCGACCATCACGGGTATTACGGTATCGCTCAATGGCGTGACAGGTGGATACATCGGCATCAATGGAATCGCAAAAATCACCTTCACTGCAGACGAAGAATTGACAGGAAATGTGGTTTCTTTCCGATGAGTACCTTCTCCCTTGCTTTCAAAATCAGGTCTCCAATATAGTTATCAGCAAACACTCTCAAACACAAATACAGAATGACTCTTGTCGTTTAGCATAGCGTACAATGATCTCGCTGGCAACACAGGATTCTACACAGCGACATGACCGATCATCTTTGACAAAACAGCACCGGTGATTTCGGGATTTGCGCTTACGGGTGATGACCAAAATGGATTTGCGATTACTCGGAATACCTTGGAAAATACAAAATATATCCTGAGTTACACCATATCAGGACTATCAGGAAATGTAGTCACAGGGACTGTGTATGGCACAAGTTTCAATTATCTTTTTGCTGGAATCACTATCGGTAAGACATGCGATTTCCAGTTGAAAGTCTTGGATCATATAGGAAATACAAGTCAGATGAATGGAAAAATAGACGTCTGAACTGATGGATTGGTAAGATTTAATTTCACTTCTCTGGGGTCTACACTCGCAGTAGTCGACACAGGAAGCCTGTATATCAACAATCAATCCGTCACCGGAAATCTTAGCAAATTTGCCATCACTCTCCAGAATGAAATCAACAAATTCAACAAATGTAAAAACAATATCGATTACAGAGAACTTGCGCTTACTATTCAAGGAAACGATTTTGCACTTCGTATGCCGCAATTTGAAAAGGATACCGTCAAAAAACTCGTGCAAGCGTTTACGGTGTTTATGGTAGCGACGCTCAAGAGCGACAAAAATTTAACTCAAGAAGATTTCAATATCCTGACCAAGAGATTTAACAATATTCTCGTGATCTTGAAACTCGTAAGAGATGACGACAACGAATGTAAACAGAACTTATCCAACTATCATATTCTCCAATTTCAAAGAGCGATGGTAGATTATGGAATTGAATTGTAAAAAAAATATTATCACCAGTCCGTCATTACGAGCGTAGCGTGGTAATCTGGACTAATTGTACTAGATTGCTTCACCCGAATAATCGGGTTCGCAATGACGGCAGCAGCCGCAATAATGTCCTAATCCACATTAACCATTCTTTCTTCCTCAGAAATTTTTTCAATCCTAATAGTCGCAAATGCTTTGATTGGTAATTGATCAATAAATTTTGGCCATTCAATAATGACAATATCATACTGAGTAATCTGATCGATGATTCATTTTTCGATGAGCTCTTCATATGTTTCTATCCTATACATATCCATGTGCAGGACCTTCTCATCGTAGGTATTGATGTAGGCATAGGTCGGGCTTTGTACTTTTCACTCATCGACACCTAAGCCTTTCGCAAATCCCTTGGTCAGCAAAGTTTTCCCCGCCCCGAGTTCTCAGTGGAGGAGGAGGATTTTGTGCTGTTTCGCAAGCTCTTGCCCGAGCTTCAGCATTTCTTCTGGGGACTTTATGTGATGTTTCATAAAAATCGATATTCATAATAAAAAAAAACTGACTTCGAGCCAGCATTTATATCTTATCTCGTTCTTCTACGGAAATATGTAAATCATCGATAATACAAGCGATAACTCACTGAGAAACATCTTTTCATCCATGACAAGGGACGGGGATTCTACTTCATGATTTTTTCATGATGGGATGCTTTCATCAATAATGAGGTCATTCATATCAAAGTTTTTTTAATTTTTCTACGACTTCTCTAAATTTCAGTGGCACTATTTTAGGCATATTGCATTTTTTGCGAGCTAAAGCTTTTTATCTTTTCGACAAAATCAGCATCTCAAGATTTGATGCTATCTATCATCATGATTTCTATGACATCAACAAGATGCTCTCTTGCTTCTTCAAAAGAAGCTCACTGCGTATAGTACCCCTGATATCAAGGGATTCTAGCTACTATAACACCATCGTCATCTTTTTCGTAGACGGCTTTATTGAGTAATTCTTCTATATATTTTGCAAACATAGGTCTGGCATAAAAAAGTAAATTTTTTTGTTATCAGTACGGCACCAACTATATACTCATTCACCCTTCTTTTTCAATAGCACCCCGCATCAATTTGCGGGGATTATTCTATAAAATCTATTGCAATTTGTCAAGAGATTAGTACACTAAATTTAGTTTTATATTTTAACGCCAAAAGCGTATGACAAATCCAGAACATATCGGAGATCATAATCCTTTGGAACTTACACGAGCAAAATCCCAGACAGAGGCGATTCTCCAAAAATTCCCAGAAGAAGTAAGGAAAGAAATACTAGAAACTGCCTTCAACTCGCTTTGAGAAAAAGAGAAAGCAGCATTTCTAGCGAAATTTCAAGGGAAAGAAGCTGATTCCAATGAAAAGAAAGCAGAATACAAAGCACAAGAAAAGATTAGAGAAGATGCAGAACTCTTGCCCAATAGCCAAGACTATCTCATGGAATATGATACCGAGGGTAATTCTAAACAAGAGCCATCTGATTATTCTTCTCAGATTAAAGAGTTTTTACAAAGCTTGCCTGAAATAAAAAATGCATATTGGATGGATAAAGAGAATATACCTTTGTTATATAGATGAGTTAGTCTCACACTGCAGGATTTACAAGATGCTATGATGAGAGATTGATTAGAAGTGGCGAAAACAGATCCAGACAAAACATTTTTTACTTCTCAACCTGAGGATGCGTTAGGTCATGCATTCACTGCCGGAATAGATATTCCCAGGAAAAATAATCAAAGGATAGCGGTTATGATTGCTATAAGTCCTAAACTATTAGCAGTATCAGGCCTTCACCGAAAAGATCCTTGAGTATTCTATTGTGCATTGGACATCCCAAAAGAAGTTCTGCAACAATCAGACATCTACGTTTACAACCACAAACATCAAAGGATGGACAAGATTGATATACTTACAAAAACCAAGTAATTTTAGCTTATTATTTTAAATAATTTTACTTTTTGAGTTTTACTTTGTAACAAAAAAACCTCCCGAAGCTTCGGGAGGTTTTTTCTATTATTAATTAAACCATTAATGTTTTATTCTCATCGCATAGAAAGATCTCCATACAAACACCAATCCGATCAAGAGGCAGACTCCACCGATGACTCGATTGTAATTAAAGGTTCCATCAGTTTTGGCTTTTTGACTCATGCTGATAGCGATTTCCACAGCAAGCAATCCAAACAAAGTTGAGAACTTGATGATAGGATTCAACGCAACTGATGAGGTATCCTTGTACGGATCACCAACGGTATCACCCACGACCGTCGCATCATGCAGGAGAGTTCCTTTTTCTTTGAGATCGACTTCTACATGTTTTTTTGCATTGTCCCGAGCGCCTCAGGTATTCGCCATATAGATCGCTTGGAAAAGTCCAAAGACCGCGATAGAAATGAGATAAGAAACAAAGAAATTGGGATCAAAGAATGCAAAGGCAAGGGTAAGTGTAAAGATCACGATAAAGATATTCCACATTCCTTTCTGAGCATACTGCGTGCAGATCTTCACTACCATCTTCGAATCTTCTATATCCGCAGTCTTCTTTTTCAGATTGATATTCTTTTTGATAAATTCTACTGCACGATATGCACCGGTAGTGACCGCTTGCATGGATGCGCCCGTAAATCGATAGATGACGCTACCTCCCGTGATAAATCACAAGATGACCGGAGCGTCAGTCAATTGCAACTGTAGCAAGCCTGCAGCCTTGAGGAGCAAGATGATTGCAAAGATCATGGTCGTTGCACCGATGACCGCTGTTCCGATGAGGACAGGTTTTGCGGTAGCCTTAAAGGTATTTCCCGCTCCATCATTATCTTCGAGCATATGTTTCCCATGTTCAAAGTCAGGTTTGAATCCATATTTTTTTTCTATCTGAGCAGAGATATTTGGAATTTGTTCTATCTGTGAAAGTTCAAAAACGGACTGCGCATTGTCGGTCACAGGACCATAACTATCCACCGCGATAGTGACCGGACCCATGCCCAAAAACCCAAATGCTACCAATCCAAAAGCAAAAATAGATGGATAGGTCATGATTTCTCCAAGTCACAAAGTACTTACCCAGAAAGCTCATCCCATGAGGGCGACGATCACCATCCCTTTCCAAAATGCGGAGAAGTTTCCGGCAACCATTCACGAAAGGACAGTCAATGATGCTCATCCCTCGCGAGATGCGTGCACGACTTCGCGGACATGATGCGAACTACTACTCGTAAATGCCTTGGTAAATTCAGGAATGATGGCTGCTGCCAATGTTCCCAAGCTGATGATAGAAGCGAGTTTCCATCGGAGCGTCGTATCTACTGCACCTCCTTCCAGGGTCAATTTTCCTATCAACACATAACTGACGATATAGGTCACGCCGATAGAGATGAGCGAAGAGAGCCAGATCAACCTCGTCAGCGGCGCTTCAAAATTAAATGATTTTTTAAATCTATAGATAAGTTGTGAGTACCATTGATTGAGTTGATACGAGAAAATAGAGGTGAAAACCATCAATATTCTCATCACAAAGATCCACACGATCAAGGTTGCTTGAAATTCTATGCCCATAGCGAGGACGATAAAGGAGATCAATGCGACTCCTGTCACTCCATAGGTTTCAAATCCATCAGCAGTAGGTCCCACACTATCACCCGCGTTGTCGCCGGTACAGTCTGCGATCACCCCAGGATTTCTCGGATCATCTTCTCAGATTTTAAAGACGATTTTCATCAGATCAGAACCGATATCTGCGATTTTTGTAAAGATTCCTCAGGCGATTCTCAATGCACTTGCACCTAGTGATTCACCGATAGCAAATCCGATAAAACATGCACCAGCGCTTTCTCTCGGCATAAACAACAAGATCACGAGCATCAAGATAAGTTCTACACAGATCAGCAAGACACCTATGCTCATACCAGATTTCAAAGGGATATTGACGACCTGTCGTGGTTTAGATCTCAAAGCAGCAAAAGCTGTACGAGAATTTGCGAGCGTATTGATCCTTACGCCAAATCGAGAAACTGCGTACGATCCCAAGACACCAAGTACTGACCATCCGAGGATGAGAAGTACCTTAGGAAGTGCGAGATGACTCAAACCATAGAAATAATAAAAGATAGCTACACCGATAATGAGTAAGAGGACGACAAGAAATTTTCCCTGTTGTTTGAGGTAGGTCTTACAGGTCGTATAGATGATATGTGACACATCGCTCATAGCTTTGTGGACAGGAAATTTCTTGATCTGCAGATATTGTCTGAGACCAAACACCATTCCGAGGATGATGATAATGATTCCATAAAAAAGTAATTGCCATCCATTCAATCCGAGATGGGCAAATACACTAGAATGCAAGTCAGGAATAAGCAAATCCACTTCACTCGCAAAGCTCAAAAATGGCATCCCTAGCAATCCAAGCAAGAGAGCTCATGATAAAAACTTCTTCATACGTAGAAATTAATAATCTAAAAAAATCGCCAAATAATCTAATTATTCGACCATAAATGTCAAGAAAATAGTGTTGTTTTTATCGGTCATTATTATATATTCTGATCATGTTTTTTTTGCATAATATTTAACATTTAGCATTTAAAATTTAGAATTGATGCAAGACCTTAAAATCCGAGAAGAAAAAATCAAAGAAAAAAGAAAACAGACCCCTTTTCGTGAATATGTAAAAGAGATTGCAAGCCGATCTCCATTGGTCTTTCATAAAAATAATGGATTAGTCTCTAAGTATCCTGCTGTAGAAAGATTAGGAAAGATTATCCCCAACAAAGAATATCAAGCACAAAGAGATGCTTTCGGTAGTATGTGAATAGACTATGATTTTAATATAGGTTTTTTTGAAAATCTTCAAAAATTATTTCGTACTCTGCCATTCTCGCACATGAGAAATGAAAATAGCGAAAATTGTGAGTTCGCTGATGTAGCCGTCAATTCCAAAAATGCATATTTGAGTTCTACTGTCATCAGCGGTTCAGAAAATGTATTGTACAGTTTTTCTGTCAAAGATAATTCCAAGAATATCTTTAGTAGCGTAATGGTACGGGACAATAGTGAGAACGTGTATGGCGGCACATGAATTGTGAATTCATTCAATATCTTTTTCTCTAAATTTCTCATAAACTGTTCCAATATTCGATTTTCTACCAATCTCATAGGTTGCCATGATTGCATATTCTGTAACGAATTGGAAAGTCAATCATATTGTATCAGGAATGAGCAATACAGCAAAGAGGAATACTTGGTAAAGAAACAAGAACTCTTAAAAGACAAAAATAATTTCTCTAGAAATTATAGCAATATTTTTAAGAAGTGAAGCAACTTCGGAAGCAAAAATGTAGAGGGGAACATGGTATTCAATAGTGAAGACGTAAGAAACAGTAACCTCTGTTACAACGTAAAAGAGGGGAATAATCTTATTTTGGTCTGATCTCGTGAAGGGACAGAACATATATATGATTGTTTTACCTGAGGTTCTCCTTATGGTAAGGATTTCTATGGGGTGATGTGAGCTGGCGCTTCAGAAAAACTCTATAGTGTATCATACGTAGATTTCGGTTCATCAAATATTTATTATTCATATGACATAATATCTTGTTCTTATTGTTTAGGTTGTGTAGGTCTTAAGAATAAATCATTTTGTATATTCAACAAGGAATATTCCAAAGAAGAATGGTTTAAGCTCGCCGATAAGATTTTTGCACAGATGGAGAAGGAATGAGCGCTGGGAAGATTTTTCCCATGATCGCTTAATCCATATTACTTCAATGATACCGCCGCATATTTGATTGATGACACCTTCACCAAAGAAGAAGTAACCGCAGAATGATATCTCCGAAGAGATAATGAAATCAAGGTTGATATCCCGCTATGAGCGGATGTCGTAGAGACGAAAAATCTTGCGTCTTATGAATCATTCGATGAAAAATGAAATCGACAAATCAATCCCGACATCCTCAAAAAAGTCATCAAAGACGAAAAAGGGAATTATTATCGTGTCGTCAAAATAGAATATGACTTCCTCATGAAATACGGACTTCCCATACCTAGAATTCACTGGTTGGAAAGAATTAAGTTAGGCTTTAAATTTAAATAAAAAAGCTTGATTTTTGAGAGAAAATTATTACATGTGTAATACATTTATTTCATTACTTACCGAGCATGAGAAATATCCTTACCGTGAGTGTACCAGCAGAAAGACTTTCTCTGATCAAAGACATCGTCAAAAAAAGAAAATTCAATTCTGTCAGTGAATATATCAATTTTAGCATAGATCAAGAGCAGAAGATGATCTCAGAAGATCAGGTGGTGACTTTGGCTAAACAAGCGAAAAAAGAATATCGTGCGGGCAAAACACACAGCGGATTATCTGCATTACAAAAAATCGCATGCAAGTAAACAATATCCATTATGGTACACATTTTACCAAGCAGTTTGCGGCTTTACCCAAATCTATCCAGACCAAATCACTTGAAAAGTTGGAACTTTTTGTCAAAAATCCCTTACAAAATAGCCTCAGACTCCATAAATTAAAAGGCAAATTGGAGTGACTGCGAAGCATCAGTGTAGATAAAGGATATAGAATTATCTTAGAGCCCCAAGACAATGGCGATGTACTCTTGATATCCATAGGTACGCATTCGATTTATGAAAAATAATTTTTAGTGTGTAATCATTCATCCATGTCCGATCTCAAACTCCGAGAAGAGAAAATCAAAGCCAAACGTATGCAAACTCCGCGAAAAGAATTTGTAAAAGAAGTAGGAAGCCGATTTGGTACCTATCTTTGAAAAAAAGATGGATTGATCTCTAGGTATCCAAATACGGATAGAGTAGGTAAAGTAATTCCTTCCAAAGATTTTGAAGCAAATAGAGATATGCTGGTTTTCTGAGGCCAATCATATGATGGAGATGAGAGCTTTTTTCAGAATTTTCAAAATTTATATAAGAGCATATCTTTATCTGCAACGCTCACAGGAGGAGAAAATGAAAATACAGAGTATGCAGACGATGTACTAAATGCGAAAAATGTGTATCTGTCTTTTGCTGTAGTGAGTGATACTTCCAATGTGTTATATACCTTTTTGGCCAAAGATCATACGCACAACGTACTCAATAGTGTATCGGTTGCTTACAAATCAGAAAACGTATATATGAGTAACGGTATCACAGGTTGATACAATATCTTTTTCTCAAGATTTATTTCAGATAGTTCAAACATATGGTTTTCGACAAATTTGATCGGTTGCCAAGAATGTTTATTCTGTGATGATTTACAGAATCAATCATTTTGCATAAATAATAAATCATATTCTAGAGAGGAATATCTTCTCAAGAAAGATGACTTACTCAAACAAAAAGATATGTTTTTGACTTGGTATGGGAATTTGTCTGCCAAGGGAATAAATCGTGCAAGCCAGAATGTAGAAGGTAGCGCCATCACTAAATCAGTGAACATAGAAAAATGAAGTATTGTTTATCAGGTAGATACCTGAAGAAATCTTGTCATGGTGTGATGAGATGAATGAGACAAAAATATGTATGATGTGATTTTGTGATGATCTATTCATGCGGAGGATATTTATGCCGGGACCTTGATTGGAATGTATACAAGCAATATTTTTTGTTCAGTAAATATTGTAGTAAATAGTTCAAATATTTATTATTCGCATTCTTTGAATGCATGTTCCTATTGCATAGGATGCTTCGGATTGCAAAACAAGAGCTTCTGCATACTCAATAAACAATATACGCAAGAAGAACGGTTCCTCCTTGCAGAGAAAATATTTGCGCAGATGGAAAAAGACGGGACGCTTGGACAATTTCTTCCCGGACGAATAAATCCATTTTACTTCAATGATTCTATGGCATATCTCATCGATGATAGCTTTACCAAAGAAGAAGTAGAAAAAGACTGATACCTTCGAAGAGATGAGTGAATAAAGGTCGATATCCCACAAAGTGCGGAAGTAATTACGACGCAAGACCTTAATCAATTCCAATGATTCGAGAACGGAGAACGGAAAATTAATCCCGAAATATTGAAAAAAGTAATTCGTGATGAGAAAGGGAATTACTACCGCATTGTAAAAATGGAATATGACTTCCTCATAAAGCACAGCCTTCCATTGCCAGAATTGCATCGGTTGGAGAGAATTAAGTTAGGTTTTAAATTTAAGTAATTATTTATGCAAGACATCCAGATTTGGAAAGAGAAAATGAAAGAAAAGAGAAAGCAGACTCCTTTTCGCGAATATCTCAAACATGTCGTATCGCAACGCACATTGGCGTTTTACAAAAACAATGAATATACGAGCATCTATCCTCAGACACCAAGAATCAAATGAATCATATCTCATACAGAATATCAAGACAAGAGAGACATGGTGACAAGTCATTGACGTGAGTATGATACTTCCAAAAGTTTTTTCGAAAATATTCAAACATTATTTTCTAGCGTAGAGATGCCTCCGACCATTCTTTTTGGTACCTGCGAAAATGCAAATTTTACAGACCAGACGTTGAATTGCAAAAATTCATATCTGAGCTATGTAGTCATCAAAGATTGTGAAAACGTTATGTATAGCCTTAGCATCAAAGAAAAATCTATCAACGTGCTAAATTCAGTCATGGTGCGAGAAAACTCTGAAAATATTTATTTTTCCAAATGAGTGATCAAATGATTTAATATCTTTTATTCAAAATATATCCACAATTCTTCGGATATCCGATTCTCCACAAATCTCGTGTGATGCCACGATTGTGTGTTCTGCACAGATTTAGAAAATAAATCATACTGCATAGAAAATATACAATATACCAAAGCAGAATATCTTTCCAAAAAAAAGGAAATCTTACAAGCAAAGCAAGAATTTATGTGACGATATGCTAAGCTAAGTAATGCAGGAAATAATATCGCAAGTACAGAAGTAGAAGGCATCTACAACATTCAATGCTCAAATATCCAGCAATGATACATGAACTATCAAATAAAAAATGGGAGGAATATTATGCTTATATGAGGCAAAGAACCTGGAGAAAATGTCTATGACTGCTTTCTCAATACTCCCTCAGAGACAGATATATATGGTGTATTTTCAACAGGATTTTGTGACAATATTTATCTCTCAGGACAGATAGCATGAGGATCAAATATTTTTTATTCTTATCTTTTGGAAAATTGTTCCTATTGCCTAGGTTGCATCGGCCTCAAAAACAAGCAGTTCTGCATCCTCAACAAAGAATATAATAAAGACGAACGATATGAACTAGCAAATAAAATATTCGAAAAAATGGAAGCTGAATGAATATTGTGAGCGTTCTTTCCATGATCCATGAATCCCTTCTATTTCAACGATACAGCCGCGTACTTGATTGATGACACTTTCACCCAAGAAGAAGTGACCGCAGAAGGCTACCTCCGGAGAGATGAAGAAATCAAAGTCGATATACCAGCAAATGCCGAAGTCATAACTACCAAAGACCTCAATCAATTTCAATGATTTGACCCCGCCTGACCCGGGGCAGGAAATGGTGAACGAAAAATAAATCCTGAAATATTAAAAAAAGTGATAAAGGATGAGAAGTGAAATTACTATAGAATTGTCCCTATGGAATTGCAATTTTTACAAAAACATTGATTGCCACTACCAGAATTGCACTGGCTGGAAAGAATTAAGTTAGGTTTTAAATTTAAATAGCGATATTTGTCAAAAATTTATTTGACAAAAGATTTGAGATCAGTATAAGTTGAGCGCTTTTACATGATTAATTTATAACAATGAACAAAGAAGTCTTTAGTCCTCATAAGGAGGGGAAAACCAATTTAGCGATTTATCAGTCCGAAGATGGGAAAATTCAGGTAGCTGTCACTCTGGAAAATGAAACTTTATGGCTAAATCAAAAAGACATGGCTGCGATTTTTGGTGTACAACAACCCGCCATAGCCAAACACCTTAAAAACATTTTTTCAAGTTGAGAGTTGATTGAAAAATCAGTTCATTCCGTTTTGGAATACACTGCCAGTGATGGTAAGACCTACAAAACTACGTTTTACAACCTGGATGTTATTATCGCGGTATGATATCGCGTCAATTCCGCCAAAGCTACAAAATTTAGAATTCGAGCAACAAGTGTCCTCAAGGACTACCTCGTCAAAGGTTTCGCGCTCAATCAAAAAAGGCTCGAAGAAACCAAGTTGCATGACCTTGAACAAGTAGTGAATTTGATTAAAAAGAATCTTGAACATAAATGACTTTCCCATAAGGAGACGCAAGGATTGTTGCAGGTCATCACGCAGTATGCTCATTCGCGGATCCTACTCCAGAAGTATGATGAAGGGACTCTACGCTTACCGGATTTGCATGAAAAACTAAAAGCGGAGTTGACCTATAAAGAAGCAAAAGAAGCGATCCAGGAAATGAAGAAGAAATTTTTGCCGAAAAAGCAGACCTGCCCCGTCACTTGATGCGGGGTTTCAGAAATGTTTGGTATCGAAAGAAATGATGAATTCAAAGGCATTTTGCAAAGCGTCTATCAGACATTTGATAAACAGGCATTATATCCGACGGTAGAGGAGAAAGCAGCGCATCTCTTGTACTTTACGATCAAAAATCATCCCTTTGCGGATGGTAACAAAAAAATTTGAGCATTTTTATTCTTGCGATTTTTAGCAAAAAATAATTGTTTGTACAACGCTGATGGCTCCAAGAAAATCGATAATTCGACCGTTGTCGCGATAACTTTATTGGTCGCCACGTGCCATAAAGAACAGAAAGATATGATTATCAAATTGATTCTCAACTTCCTAGCTTCAGATAAGTAAATTGTTTTTTACTTTGTACGCATTCATGTCCGAAACCACCATCGAAACGAAACAATGCAAATCCTGCTCCGCTTCCTTCAACATCACCGATGCTGATCTAGCATTTTATGATAAAATTTCTCCGACTTTCGCTGGGAAAAAATATTCTATTCCGACACCAGCCCTTTGTCCTGACTGCCGTCAGCAGAGGAGGTTGGCATTTGGTAATGAAAGAAAACTTTATCGCAGAAAATGTAATCTGACATGAAAAGATATAATTTCTATTTATTCTCCGGATAAACCACATCAGGTGTATGAAACCAAAGAACGACGATCAGATAAATGGGATCATATACAATACGATAAAGATTTTGATTTCAATAAAACATTTGGAGAACAATTTTTGACGATCTATAAAGAAACGCCTTTGATGAGCCTTTTTGCTGATAGTAACGAAAATTCTGAGTATGTAAATTATAGTGGATGGGACAAAAATTGTTATTTGTGTATTTGCGTTGATTATTGTGAAGATTCGTATTATTGCTATAATACATATTATTCGAAATATGCGACAGATTGTACATATTCATATTATTTGGAACATTGTTATGATTGCATTGATTGCAAAAATTGCTTCAAAGTGTTTCACGCTCAAAATTGTCTGGAATGTAACGATTCCTATTTTTTATATAATTGTACCAATTGCAAAAACTGCTTTGGCTGCGTAGATATGGTAAATGCACAGTATTGCTTTCTTAACAAAGTATATGAAAAATGAGAATACGAAAAACAAATATCAGAGTTTAGGCAAAAATATCAGGATGATGATCTCAAAATACATCAAGCCATCAAAGACATTTTCAAACAAATGCCAGTGAGATCGTCCATAGGAAATGGTAATGATTACGTTTCTTGAAATTACCTCTTTAATTGTAAGCAGTGTTTTGATTGTTTTGATAGTATGAATCTAGAAGAAGCAAAATATTGTTCCAATATTAAGTGATGAAAAGATTTTATGGACGTCAACCGGCGGGGAAATCCATGAGAACTGTTGTATGAGTGTATGGGTGTAGGAGCTTCAAGTAGCAGATCCTGCTTCAATGCATGCAGTTGGGGAAATATATCGGAAGTATATTATTCGATATGATGTGTAAATAATTGTTCATATCTTTTTGGATGTGTCGGATTGCGCGACAAACAATATTGCATCCTCAATAAA
>Ga0172379_10003570_pt1 | contig 24474 bp, 18 predicted proteins | sample GrowelOW334metaG_FD_119756 | JGI IMG/M metagenome (GOLD analysis project Ga0172379, IMG submission 119756) | Groundwater microbial communities from an aquifer near a municipal landfill in Southern Ontario, Canada - Groundwater well OW334 metaG | ecosystem: Environmental > Aquatic > Deep...
AGAACAGTTGCTCACGACCCGTTGCTTGGCGACCCATCATGGCAATGCATCCTCCTAGACAATGCCATAATCATATACGTAATGCATATGGCATGTCAAGGGGTTTTTCAACAGAATAGGCCAGTTCCGATCGTTCGCTGTGCTTCTTGTTGCGCCATCCAATTGACCGGTTCATTTTGGAACCGGTCTCACGGACTACAGAAACGGCCTTTGCTGTCGTAGATCGCCATGCGTTACACTCGCGCTCAGAGCGCATGAGGAAAGAAGAAGGCAGCGGAATATCCGGTCTGCTTAGTAAGATATTGCATGTCGCGAAATGGGGAGAGAGAGATGGTGAAATTGGTGGCAATGATGCTCGCGGTGGCCCTCTGGGCGTTGTCGGCACTGGCTCAGGAACCGGCCTCGCAGCAGATCAGTGAAGAATTGAAGGCTGTACTGCAGGCCAAAGGCAGTCCTGAACGCGGAAAAGCGATGTTCCGACAGTGCCAGGATTGTCACGGCGCAGATGCTTCGGGACGAACCAGCGGCCTCTACCCACGCCTATCGGGGCAACACGCAACCGTGCTCATGAAGCAGATCACCGACATGCTGGCCGGTCGCCGCATCAATCGGAAGATGAGATTCTATTTTGATGACCATGTGCTTAAGTCTGGCGATATCGCGGATATTGCTGTCTATCTGCGGGGATTGCCGATCTCAACGAAGAACGGCAAGGGGCCCGGTATTGGCGACATTGCGTTAGGCAAGAAGCTTTACGAAAAAGATTGCGTTGAATGTCATGGCGCCAAGGGGGAAGGCAAAGCCGAAAAGTTCTATCCCATGGTTGCGGCCCAGCATTTCGGCTATCTGGCGCGCCAGCTGCAGTACATCCGAGATGGCGATCGCGGCAATTCAAACCCCGACATGGTGAAGCTGCTTAAGTCACACTACATGAGTACCGACCTGGAAGCTGTGGCGGCGTATATGGCTCAGCTCCCGCCACCAAAGAAATAGCATCGACTTGTCCTCGGCCGTGAATCGCGCGGCTTCAAAGGCGGGATGAGGAAAATGCTTCGCGAACTCGGAAAACTGTTGCGCGAACAGGCTGAAGTACTAGAGCATTGCGAGGAACAACTGGATCGCGGGGAGGACGAATCGGAAGATGATTTCGATCGGCGCGTAGCGCGACATTGATAGCCGAAGGGGCCGAAAGCTGAAGCCTTGGCCGTCTATCGGCGATGCAGTGAAATGCTCTCAATCATTTTGGGCATCAAGCCCAGCGCGGAAACTGAAAGAGTCCGTCATTTAATCTCTCAGGACTGTTGACGAGCGTTGTTGATTGGCGATGAATGTCTGCTGCACTCATTTTCCAGCCCTTGAACGGTTCAAGCAACGAAGGTCTGAAGTGGGCACGATGCCGCCAGACATTTTTTTAGATGTACGACGGAGCCAACAGGTTTCCTGACCTGCAATGATCGCCAGCAAACCGCGTCGCTCGCAGCTGGCCGGAAATGGGACCTTGGTCGCATAGCGGCGGCTGTAGCCAATAGTCGGCGCTGGCGAGACGGCGCTGCGTATCCCACCAGGGGATACCGTCTGCCTTCCGTTGGGTGGCAGACATATAATTCGCAGCTAACCTGCAACCCGCATTCCATGAAGCCCCTGCTGTCCCTGCCCGTCCTGCCCAAACCGGGCCAACGCCTCGATCTGCCTCCATTGGCAGCCTCCGCCGATGCCCTGGCCGTGGCGCAACTCGCCCGGCCCGGCCAACTGCTGGCGGTCGTCGCCGCGAGCCCACTCGAAGCGCAGAGGCTGTCCGAAGAAATCGCGTGGTTCGCGCCGGATCTGCGCGTGCATCTGCTGCCGGACTGGGAGACCCTGCCCTACGACAACTTCTCGCCGCACCAGGACCTGATCTCGGAGCGACTGGCGACGCTGTATGCCGTCTCGCGCAATGAATGCGAGGTGCTGATCGCGGCTGCCTCGACGGCGATCACGCGGCTGGCACCGCCCGCCTTTCTCGCCGGCCATACCTTCTTCATGAAAAAGGGTGAACGGCTGAACCTCGACAAGCTCCGGGCCCAGCTCACGGTCGCCGGTTACCAGCACGTCACCCAGGTGGTCGCCGCCGGCGAATACAGTGTGCGCGGCGGCTTGATCGACCTGTTCCCGATGGGCACGCAACTGCCCTACCGCATCGAGTTGTTCGACGACGAAGTGGAAACCATCCGCAGCTTCGATGTCGATAGCCAGCGCACGCTGTATCCGGTGCCGGAAATCCGGCTGCTGCCGGCGCGCGAGTTTCCCGCCGGCGACGCCGGCCGCACCACCTTCCGCCAGCGCTTCCGCGAAGCTTTCGAGGGCGATGCGTCGCGCATCAGCCTGTACAAGGATGTCTCGAATGGCATCCTGCCCGCCGGCATCGAGTACTACCTGCCGCTGTTCTTCGAAGCCACGGCGACGCTGTTCGACTACCTGCCGCAGGACGCAACGCTGCTGCTGCATGGCGACGTCGCCGGCGCCATCGCCGAGTTCTGGACCGACACCCGGGGCCGCTACAAGATGCTCGGCGGCGACCGCTCGCGCCCGGTGCTGCCGCCGACCGAGCTGTTTCTGCGCGACGAGGAATTCTTTGTCGCCGCCAAGCCACTGCCGCAGATGGCCATAAGAGTCGGCGCTGGTAACACGGCAAATGCGGCGGCGACCTTGCCAGTGCTGGCCGTCGATCGCAAGGCGGACGATCCGCTCGCCGCGCTACGTGGTTTTCTGGAGCAATTCAAGGGCCGCGTGCTGCTGCTGGCCGAATCGCCCGGGCGGCGCCAGACGCTCCACGACTATCTGGTCGAGTACAGCCTGTCCGCAGCCCAATGCGAGGACTTCGCGGCTTTCCTCGCCAGCGACGAGGTCTTCATGCTCGGCGTCGGCCCCCTCTCCGGCGGCTTCCTCCTCGGCGGCTATGCCATCGTCACCGAAAACGAACTGTATGCCGCCACGGCAAGGCCGCGCGGACGGCGCTCAGATGCCCGCCGCGCCAACCTCGAAGGCTGGCTGCGCGACCTGTCCGAATTGAAGGTGGGCGACCCGGTGGTGCATGAAAGCCATGGCATCGGCCGCTACCTGGGCCTGCTGCACATGGACTTCGGCGAGGGCGACACCGAGTTCCTCCACCTCGAATATGCCGATGGCGCCAAGCTCTACGTGCCCGTCGCACAACTGCAGGTGATCTCCCGCTACAGCGGCGCCGATCCGGATTCGATCCAGCTCCACACGCTCGGCTCCGGCCAATGGGAAAAGGCCAAGAAGAAGGCCGCCGAACAGGTGCACGACACCGCCGCCGAGCTGCTGCACCTCTACGCCCAGCGCGCCCTGCGCGAGGGCCACAAGTTCAGCTTCAAGCAGCACGACCTGGAAGCCTTCGCCGACGGCTTCGGCTTCGAGGAAACGCCCGACCAGCAGACGGCGATCAACGCCGTGATCGAGGACATGAAATCCGGCAAGCCGATGGACCGGCTGGTCTGCGGCGATGTCGGCTTCGGCAAGACGGAAGTCGCGATGCGCGCCGCCTTCGTCGCCGTGGCCGACGGCAAGCAGGTCGCGATCCTGTGTCCGACCACGCTGCTGGCCGAGCAGCACTACCAGAACTTCGCCGACCGCTTTGCCAGCTGGCCGATCAAGGTGGCCGAGATCTCGCGCTTCAAGTCGGCCAAGGAACAGGACGAGGCCGTTGAGCTGCTGGCCCAGGGCAAGATCGACATCCTGATCGGCACCCATCGCCTGCTGCAGAAGGACGTCAAATTCGAGCGCCTCGGCCTCATCATCATCGACGAGGAACATCGCTTCGGCGTGCGCCAGAAGGAAGCGCTGAAGGCGCTGCGCGCCTCGGTCGACGTGCTGACGCTGACCGCGACGCCGATCCCGCGCACGCTGGGGCTGTCGCTGGAAGGCCTGCGCGATTTTTCGGTGATTGCAACGCCGCCGCAGAAGCGGCTGGCGATCAAGACCTTCGTCACCCGCTGGTCCAACGGCCAGGTGCGCGAAGCCTGCCTGCGCGAGTTCAAGCGTGGCGGCCAGGTCTATTTTCTGCACAACGAAGTCGACACCATCGAGAACATGAAGGAAAGGCTGCAGACTCTGCTGCCCGAGGCGCGCATGGTGATCGGCCACGGCCAGTTGCCGGAACGCGAGCTGGAACGCGTGATGCGTGAGTTCACCCAGCAGAAACACAACCTGCTGCTGTGCTCGACCATCATCGAGACCGGCATCGACAACCCGCATGCCAACACCATCATCATCAACCGCGCCGACAAGTTCGGCCTGGCGCAACTGCACCAGTTGCGCGGCCGCGTCGGCCGTTCGCACCACCAGGCCTACGCCTACCTGCTGACCCACGAAGACGCCAAGCCGACGGCCCAGGCCAAGCGCCGCCTCGACGCAATCCAGGCCATGGAGGAACTCGGCTCCGGCTTTTTCCTCGCCATGCACGACCTCGAAATCCGCGGCGCCGGCGAGGTGCTCGGTGAGTCACAGAGCGGCGAAATCCACGAAATCGGCTTCGCGCTCTACACCAACATGCTCAACGCCGCGGTGCGCGCGCTGAAGAACGGCGAGAAAGTTCCCGATCTGACCCAGCCGCTGTCGATCACCTCGGAAATCAACCTGCGCGTGCCGGCCCTCTTGACCAACGAGTACTGCCCTGACGTGCATGAACGCCTGACGCTCTACAAGCGCCTGGCGAATTGCGACAGCGAGGACGACCTGCGCGCCATGCAGGAAGAACTGATCGACCGCTACGGCGAGATGCCGGCGCAAACCCTGGCCTTGATGGAAACCCATCGTCTGCGCCTGGCCGGCCGTGCCCTGGGCCTGGCCAAGCTGGATGCGGGGCCCGCCGCGATACAACTGCAGTTTGTGCCCAACCCGCCGATCGACCCCGCCAGAATCATTCGCCTGCTCCAGAGCGACCGCAGTTTCAAGCTGGCGGGACAGGACAAGCTGCTCTGGAAGAAGGAAACGGCGAACCTCAAGGACCGGGTTGCGGCGGTGCGCGAACTGTTCCGCAGGCTGACGCCGGCGCCGAAGCGCTGAGCGTCAGTCTGCTGCGCGTGGCGCCGAAGCGCCGGGAATTCCGCGCCGCCGAACCTGGCCTTGGGGCTACGGCTTCAGCTGTCCGCGTATCTCTCCGGCCTTGTTCTCGGCGGTGTGCACGTTGATGTAAAGCTCGCCGGCCTTGTAGGCCTGGTATTGATCTGCGGTTAGCTTCGCGCCTGGCGGAACCGACCAGCCGGATTCGCCGTTCTTCGACAGCGGCACAATGACCGGGCCGTTCTTGCCTGCCGCGGCGATATGGATATGCGCCATGGTGCCGCTGAGTCCGGTCGTGGTGACGCCGCCGCTCACGGTCATGTCGGGATTGATCGTGACGGTGCCGCTGCCCGCGGCCATTGTCTTGACCGGAGGCACCTCGCTGTCGCCGCTCAGCGTGACCTTGACCTGGTCTGCAAGAGCCGAAGCTGAAAACAGGGCGCAGGCAAATGCCACCGCCACCGCGCCTCTAAACCTGGGGTGATCCAACGCACACGTGATATTCATGGTCTGTCTCTCTTGTTGGTGGGTTGTGGGGTGCGCAGAAATATCTGCAACGGTAGAATCCTATTCTTGACTTTAGTTGTCAAGTATTTTTCCGTGGCACGGAGATGGGCGCATTCGGCCTCGCCTTGCCCCGCGCCAGTGGGTCTTGTAAAATTTGCATGGTGCATCAGTTCAACATCGCCGAAGCCAAGGCCCAATCCTCCGAACTTGTCCAGCGGGCACTGAAAGGCGATGGAGTCGCGAGTGCCCGCGACAACAAACCGCTGTTGCGAAGCGTGCCGATCGGGCGCGCACGCCAAACCGTCTCACCGGATCGGGCAAGGCCAAATCCTCCTCGTGAGCCACAGCTTTCCACGGGCTGCCGGTCGCCCAGGCAAAGCACCGCAAGCTGCCCGCGATCAGTTCCGACCGGGCATTTTCCGACTACGGCATCAAACGCATCTGGTAACCGACATGCAACAAACTGAAAACCTCAATATCGAAGCTTTCGAGCCGATGCCAACGCCGGAGGAGATTCATGCCCGCGTGCCGCTTTCCGAAGCGGCTGCAGAGTCGGTGCTGGCTGGACGGCGCACCCTGGAGCGCATTCTCGATGGCAAGGATCTCCGCGTCTTCGTGGTGGTCGGCCCCTGCTCGATCCACGATCCGGTCGCCGGCCTCGATTACGCGCAACGCCTCAAGCGTCTGGCCGATGAAGTCGCCGCGACGATGGTGCTGGTGATGCGCGTGTATTTCGAAAAGCCGCGCACCGCGACAGGCTGGAAGGGCTACATCAACGATCCGCGCATGGACGATTCCTTCCACATCGAGGAAGGCATGCAGAAGGCGCGCGAATTCCTGCTGGCCGTGAATGAGCTCGGGCTGCCGGCCGGCACTGAAGCGCTGGATCCGATCGCCCCGCAATATCTCGGCGACCTCCTCGCTTGGGCGGCGATCGGTGCGCGCACCTCCGAATCGCAGACCCATCGCGAGATGTCGTCCGGCCTGTCCACCCCGGTCGGTTTCAAGAACGGCACCGACGGCTCGCTCGACGCCGCGGTCAATGCGATCATTTCCGCCTCCCGTCCGCACAGTTTTCTCGGCATCAACATGCAGGGCCGCTCCAGCGTGGTGCGCACCGCCGGCAACCGCTATGGCCACCTGGTGCTGCGCGGCGGCGGCGGGCGGCCGAACTACGACACGGTCAGCGTCGCGCTGGCCGAGGGCGCGCTGGACAAAGCCGGCCTGGCGCACAACATCGTGGTCGATTGCTCCCATGCCAACAGCTACAAGAAGCCGGAAATGCAGCCGCTGGTGATGCAGGACTGCATCAATCAGATCCGCGCCCAGCGCACTGCCGGCCATCGCTCCATCGTCGGCCTGATGATCGAAAGCTTCATCGAGGCGGGCAACCAGACGATTCCCGAGGATCTGTCGCAGTTGAAGTACGGCTGCTCGGTGACCGACGCCTGCGTTGACTGGCCGACCACCGAAAAGATGATCCGCGACGCCGATGCCGCCCTGCGCGGCTCGCTCGCCAACCCCAACCGAACCTGAGAATCCCCATGAGTCTGATCCGAGCTTTCCGCGGTCTGCGCCCTGCCGCCGGCCAGGCCGGCGCTGTCGCCGCCCCCCCCTACGATGTGCTGTCCAGCGACGAAGCGCGCCGCATTGTCCATGGTGGCGCCGCCGGCAAGCCCTGGTCCTTCCTGCACATCTCCAAGCCGGAGATCGATCTGCCGCTGGGGACCGATCCCCATTCCCCGGCGGTGTATGCCAAGGCTGCGGAGAACCTGGCGGGGATGCTCGCCGCCGGCGTGCTGGTCCGGGACGATGCGCCCTGTTACTACGCCTATCGCCTGACCATGCCCGGCCCCCACGGCGACCATGTGCAAACCGGCCTGGTGGCGGCCGCCAGCGTTGCCGATTATGAAAGCAACCGCATTCGCAAGCACGAATTCACGCGGCCCGACAAGGAAGACGACCGGGTGCGGCAGATCGAGGCGCTCAATGCGCAGACCGGACCGGTGCTGCTCGCCTACCCGGCATCGGCGACCGCGGATGCCCAGATCGATGCCATTGCGCAAGGCGCGCCGGATGCCGATGTCACCGCCGACGACGGCATCCGCCACCAGATCTGGGTGCTGCGCGATGCAGCACGAATCGACGCGATCACGGCGACCTTCGATGCCATGAATGCCCTCTACATCGCCGACGGCCATCACCGCTCGGCCGCCGCCTCGCGCGTCGCCGCCGCGCGCCGCGTACACGGTCGGGAATCGTCGGCCGACTCTTTCCTGGCGGTGATCTTTCCCCACCACCAGATGAAGATCCTCGATTACAACCGTGTGGTCGAGGACCTCAACGGCCTGCAGACGTGGGAACTGGTGGAACGCATCGCCAAGGCTTTCACGGTAGAGGACAGCGCCCAGCGCGTACATCCGTCCCGCCCCGGAGAGTTCGGCATGTATATGGCTGAACGCTGGCGCAAGCTCACCATCAAGCCGGAACTGATCCCCGACGATCCGGTGGCGCGCCTCGATGTATCGCTGCTCTCGGATCATCTGCTGAGCCCGCTGCTGGGCATTGCCGACCTGCGCCGCGACAAGCGCATCGACTTCGTCGGCGGCATTCGCGGCCTGGCCGAACTGGAAAAGCGCGTCGACTCGGGCGAAATGGCCGTGGCTTTCGCCCTCCATCCGACGCGCATGGATCAGCTCATGGCGGTCGCCGACAGCAACAATGTCATGCCGCCGAAGTCGACCTGGTTCGAACCCAAGCTGGCCGACGGACTCGTATCCCACGTGCTGGACTAGATCGCCGTCCCCGGCGAGAACGCCGCGGACATAAAGAGAAAGGGCAACCCGCGGGTTGCCCTTGTCATTTACAGGCCTGCCAGTGTTACTTCTTCTTGGCGGCGGGCTTCTTGGCAGCAGGTTTCTTTGCCGCAGCGGGCTTCTTCGCTGCAGCGGGTTTCTTGGGAAGCGGCTTCTTGCCGGCAACAGCGGCCTTCAGGCCGGCGCCAGCAGAAAACTTCGGTACGGACTTGGCGGCAATTTTCAGCACGGCACCCGTCTTCGGGTTCTTGCCGGTGCGCGCGGCACGGTTCACTGACTTGAAGGTGCCAAATCCGATCAGGGCAACCGGATTGCCTTTGGAAATCACGGCGGTGATAACTTCGGTCAACGCGTCGATGGCCTTATTGACAGCCGCCTTGGAAAGCTCGGCACGCTCGGCCACTGCTTCGATCAGTTCGCTTTTGTTCATCGAATTCCCCTTTGGTTAAGAAGATCGCATTGTTCCACTAAATCTGCTGCAGTTGCAAGCCCTGCAAGCGATTCTTGTTGCAAAAATTCGGACACTGTCGCGCGTAGCGATTCCGGGGGCTGCGGCCAATCGACGGCCGATATCCTCACAAGCCCTTGACCGCGTACACCGCCGGCAGGTTGCGCCAGGCACCTTTGACATCCATGCCGAAGCCGAAGACGTAGCGATTCGGCAGATGCACGCCGACAAAATCGGCTGCAACCGGCTTGCTGCGGCCGAGATTCTTGTCCGCAAACACCACGCTCAACACTTCGCTGGCGCCCTGCGCCCGCAAGCGCTCGATGATCGCGGCCATGGTCACGCCTTCATCGAGAATATCATCCACCACCAGAACGACGCGCCCCGCGACGGAGGCGCGCGGCTCGACGATCCAGGCCAGTTGCCCGCCGGTAGTGACGTCGCCATAGCGCGTGACATGCAGGTAGTCGAAATCCAGCGGGAAGGTCAGCTGCGGCAGGAGCTGGCCGGTGAATATCACCGCGCCGCCCATCACGGCCAGCACCAGGGGATTGACCTCGGCCAGGCGCGTCGTGATCTCGGCGGCAACGCGCCGTACCGCCAGCGCCGACTCTTCGGCCGAGCACAGCAGATCGGCCTCGGCAAAGATTTGTTTCGCTTCTTGCGGATTCATTTCAGTCGCTTCAGCACGGCGGCGAAGTCCTTGCCGACTTCGGGGTGACGCAGGCCGAAGGCCACCGTTGCCTCGAGGTAACCCAGCTTGGAACCACAGTCGTAGCGCGTCCCCTTGTAGCGGTAGGCCAGCACCTGCTCTTCGGCCAGCAGCGCGGCAATGCCGTCGGTCAGCTGGATCTCGCCGCCGGTGCCCTTGCCAATCAGCGCAAGGTGATGAAAGATGCGCGGCGTCAGCACGTAGCGGCCGACCACGGCCAGGGTCGAAGGCGCCTCCTCGGGCTTGGGCTTTTCGACAATGCGCAGGATCTGCTCGATCACATCGGTCATCGGCTTGGTGTCGACGATGCCGTAGCTTCGGGTATCTTCGCGCCGCACCTCCTGCACCCCGATCACCGAGCTGCTGTAATAGTCATAGACATCCACCATCTGCTTCATGACGGGTGGATCGCCATCGATCAGGTCGTCGGCGAGCAACACGGCGAAGGGCTCGTCGCCCACCGCCGGATAGGCGCAGAGCACCGCGTGACCCAGGCCCAACGCCTCCGGCTGGCGAATGTAGATGCAGTTGATGTTTTTCGGAATCATGTTGCGCACGAACTCCAGCAACTCGGTCTTGCCGCGCTGCTCGAGTTCGCTCTCCAGCTCGTAGGCCTTGTCGAAATGGTCCTCGATGGCGCGCTTGGAACGGCCGGTGACGAAGATCATGTCGGTGATCCCGGCGGCAACCGCCTCCTCCACCGCGTACTGGATCAGCGGCTTGTCCACGATGGGCATCATCTCCTTGGGGCTGGCCTTGGTCGCCGGCAGGAAGCGGGTGCCGAGACCGGCCACGGGGAATACTGCCTTGGTCACTTTTTTCATTTTTCCAACAACTCCCTGAGTTGACTCTCGTCCAGAATGGTAACGCCCAACGCCTGTGCCTTGTCGAGCTTGGAACCGGCTTCGGCGCCGGCCACCACGTAATCGGTCTTCTTCGACACCGAGCCGGCCACCTTGCCGCCCAGCACCTCGATCATGTCCTTCGCCTCGTCGCGCGTCAGCGTCGGCAACGTTCCGGTAAGGACGAAGGTCTTGCCGGCGATCGGCGAGTTGGCCACCGCCGACGGCGCGCCGTCGGACCAGCTCACCCCTGCCGCGCGCAGCTGCTCGATCACCTCTACGTTGTGCGGCTCGGCGAAGAAGCGCGCGATCGATGCCGCGACGATCGGGCCGACATCGGGCACCTGCTGCAGGCGGTCAACATCGGCGTCCATGACGGCGTCGAGATTGCCGAAGTGGCGCGCCAGATCCTTCGCCGTCGCTTCGCCCACATTGCGGATGCCGAGCGCAAAAATGAACCGCGCCAGCGTTGTCGTCTTGCTCTTTTCGATGGCGGCGAGGATATTCGCCGCCGATTTTTCGGCCATGCGCTCCAGATTGGCCATCGCCAGCAAGCCCAGCTTGTAGAGGTCGGCCGGCGTTTTGACGATGGCATTATCGACCAGCTGATCGACCAGCTTGTCGCCGAGCCCCTCGATGTCCATCGCGCGCCGGCTGGCAAAATGCAGCAGCGCCCCCTTGCGTTGCGCCGGGCAGAACAGGCCGCCGGTGCAGCGCGCGATCGCCTCGTCTTCGGGGCACTCCACCGCCGAGCGGCAGACCGGACAGGTCTTCGGCAGCGCAAAGGGTGGATGCAGCGGGTGCACGAGATCCTTCATCGGCCGCCGCTCGATGACCACCGACACCACCTCGGGGATCACGTCGCCGGCGCGGCGCACGATCACCGTGTCGCCGATGCGTACGTCCTTGCGCCGTGCCTCGCCTTCATTGTGCAGCGTGGCATTGGTCACCGTCACGCCGCCGACGAAAACCGGCGCCAGCCGTGCGACGGGCGTGATGGCCCCGGTGCGACCGACCTGCAATTCGATCGCTTCGACCGTGGTCAGCGCCTCCTCGGCCGGATACTTGTGCGCCACCGCCCAGCGCGGCTCGCGCGTGACGAAGCCGAGGCGCTGCTGCAGCGCCAGCGAGTTCACCTTGTACACGACGCCGTCGATGTCGAACGGTAGCGCATCGCGCGCTTCGCGGATGCGGGCATGGAAGGCGATCAGTCCGTCAGCGCCCTGCACCACCGCACGATGCTCGCAGACCGGCATGCCGCACCCCGCCAGCGCGTCCAGCACCGCGCTGTGCGTTGCCGGCAGGTCCCAGCCGCGCACCTCGCCCAGGCCATAGGCATAGAAGGACAGCGGCCGCTCGGCGGCCATGGCCGGATCGAGTTGGCGGATGCTGCCCGCCGCCCCGTTGCGCGGATTGACCAGCGTCGCTCGTCCCAGCGCCCGCTGCTTCGCGTTGTAGCGCTCGAAATCCGGCCGGCTCATGAAGACCTCGCCGCGCACTTCGAGCACCGGCGGCGCGCAGCCATGCAAGCGCAGGGGGATGCGATGCACGGTGCGAATGTTCTGCGTCACATCCTCGCCGGTCTCGCCATCGCCGCGCGTGGCGGCTTGCACCAGCACGCCGTGTTCATAGCGCAGATTGATGGCCAGGCCGTCGAACTTGAGTTCGACGGCATACTCTACGGCGGGATCGGCTTCGCCGAGGCCCAGTTCGCGCCGCACGCGCGTGTCGAAGGCGCGCGCGCCCGACGGCTCGGTGTCGGTTTCGGTGCGGATCGACAGCATCGGCACGGCATGGCGCACCGGGGAAAACTCGGGCAGCGGTTTGCCGCCCACCCGCTGCGTCGGCGAATCGGTGCTGATCAGCTGCGGATGTTCGGTCTCCAGCGCCTGCAGTTCGCAGAAGAGCTTGTCGTACTCGGCGTCGGGAATGGTCGGCGCATCGAGCACATAGTAGGCGTGGTTGTGTCTTTCGATTTCGCGGCGCAGGACTCCGGCCCGCGCCGCTGCCTGCTGCAGATGCATCAGGAAAACAGCCGCAACGCCCGTGTACTGCCGGGGACGATGTTGCCGTCGCGCATGCGTTGCTGCAGTTCAGCCGTCTTGGCGCGAATCGCCTCGATCACGGCATCGGCCAGTGGTGCGCGCTGCGCATCCACCAGTACGCCACCCAGCGCCGCCGCGAGTTGCCGTGCCGTCGCCAGCATGCGGTCGAATGCCAGGACGCCATCCGCCACCCGCGGCACGTCCAGGCTCAGGGTCAGGCCATGGGTTGCCAGCGACTTGATCGACTCGGCCTCGAGGCGCTCGGGGCCGAGATTGGCCACCGTAAACATTTCGCCGCCGGCCTCGTCGCGGGCGCGAAACACGCCATCCGCTTCCAGCATCAAGCCCGCGGCCTCGGCCACGCCGCGCAGTTTGGTGCCGGCGAATACTCCTCCGGTGGCTTCGACGACATGCAGCACGAACTGGATGTCCACCGCGGCGCAGAATTCATCGAGGGCGCCTGCGCGCATCACGATCTCGCCGCGGGAAGGCAGTTCCAGGGTCGCCGCAGTCTGCTGCGCGACTTGCTGCACACCGTCAAAGAAGCGCGCCAGTTCGTCGTCAGAAACCGGCCCGCGCCGATCGACCAGCTGCAGCGCGACCGCCCATTCGCGGTAACGCCCGGCATCGTTGGCATCGACCTGGTGCCAAACGCCATCGGCATCGTCTCTGGCCAGCCAGTGCATGGGCTTGCTCAGCTCGCCCGCCCATGCGCTCTGCATGGCCTGGACCGCGGGCGCCGGAGCCGGGTTGGCTGCGGCCAGATGCAGCACGCAGTCCGCCACCGGATCGGCGCATTCGGCGGGCAACGGTAGTCCGCATTCCCCCTCTGCCGGCGACAAGTCGGCGGCCGGTTCGGCAGCATTCGCTGCGCCGGGCGCTTCTGGCAAGGAATCGGCCGCATCGCCAAAGTGCGGCTCCTGCCGTTCTCCAGGCTCACCGGGGACAACCGCAGCGGGTTCCTCGCCGGCCAGCAGCGCATCGCCCTGCCCGCCCTTGAATATCCTGTCGGCGGTCTTGCGGTGCTGGCGCTCCTGCCATGCGTTGTAGCCCCAGACCAGGGCCACCCCCGCCGCACCGGCGCCGATCAATGCGACTTGCAGTTCGCTGATTGCCATGTTCAAGCCACCTTCTGGTCATCGGCGAGGCGAAGCGCCTCCTCGATATCGACTTCCACCACCCGCGACACGCCCTGTTCCTGCATGGTCACGCCGATCAATTGCTGGGCCATTTCCATGGCGATCTTGTTGTGCGAAATGAAGATGAACTGGGTTTGCGCGGACATGCGCTTGACCATCTCGCAGAAACGCACCGTATTCGAGTCGTCGAGCGGCGCATCGACTTCGTCGAGCATGCAGAACGGCGCAGGATTGAGCTGGAACAGCGCGAACACCATGGCAATCGCGGTCAACGCCTTCTCGCCGCCGGAGAGCAGATGTATCGTGGTGTTCTTCTTGCCCGGCGGCTGCGCCATGATCTGGATGCCGGAATCGAGAATCTCGTCGCCGGTCAGGATCAGCCGCGCTTCGCCGCCGCCGAAAAGCTGCGGGAACAGCGTGCCGAAATGCCTGTTGACCGTGTCGTAGGTCTCCTGCAACTGCTCGCGCGTCTCGCGGTCGATACGCCGGATGGCGTCTTCTAGGGTGTCGATGGCCTCGCCCAGATCGGCCGCCTGCGCGTCGAGAAAGCCCTTGCGCTCCGACGCCGTGGCAAGCTCTTCCAGCGCGGCGAGATTGACCGGGCCGAGCGTCTCGATTTCGGCCGTGAGCCTGACAATCTCGCCTTGCAGGACGCTGTCCTTGAGCTTGTCGGCGCCACCGGCGGCCAGTTCATCGGCAAAGGGAGCTTCATCGGCCTCGGTGACCACGTGTACCTCGGCCAGACGTTCGCGAAACTGCTCTTCGTTGATCTGCACGGCTTGCGCCTTGAGCTTGAGGTCGTTGATCCTGTCGCGCAACGGCATCACGCCCTGCTCCAGTTTCATGCGCTGTTCATCGAGACTGCGCAGTTCGCCGGCTGCGGTTTCGAGCACATTGCGCCGTTCTGCCAGCGCCGACTCCTTGCCCCGCTTCGCATCCAGCGCGGTGTGCAACTGCTCCTGCAGCACCGCATCGCTGATGCCGGCGACTTCGGTGCGCGCCGCGCCGGTCTCGCTCTCGATGCGCTGCAACTGGCTGGTCGCCGTCGCGGCCGCGCGTGCATTGTCTTCCAGCTTCGACAGGCATTCGCGTTCGGAGAAACCGGCTTCCTGGGCTTCACGCCCGAGCTGTATTTCGAGCGCTCTTGCGTCGCGCAGGGCCGCATCCTTCTGCCGATGGATTTCCAGCGCCAGTTCGAGGCGCTCGCGCACCTCGCCGAGACGCTCGCGCTGCAATTCGCCCTCGGCCTCGGCGCGCTGGCGCCGGGCCTGCTCGGTTTCGTCCTGGCGCTGCAGTTCGGCCAGATCGCGGTCGATCTGCGCCGAGCGTTCCTCGAAACGGGTTTGCGCCTGGGCCAGCTTCAAGGCCTCCACCTGCGCCGCATGAAACGCCTGCTGCGCCTCCTGCATCGTGCGCCGCGCCGCGGTGAGCTGGACCTGGCTGTCGACCAACTCCTGCTCGGCCTGGCGTTGTACTTCACGCGCCGCCTCTTCGGCCGCGACGCGTGCCGCCAGCAAGCCGGCCAGTTCGTCGATCTCGCGCTGGCGTTCAATGACGCCATGGGTCTTCGCATCGGGCACGTACAGCGTGAGGCCGCTGGGCGTCAGCAGATGCCCGGCACGCGAGACACGCTGCCCTGCGGCCAGCGGCAATTCGGTCGCCAGATCATCGGCAACAGACACGCCGGCCAGCCATTCATCGAGCACGCCCGCCCAGCGCGGGTCATCGCAGCGCACCTTGCTGCGCAGGCTATCGGCCGTCGGTGACGTGGCGCCAGAGTCTCGCGCCAGCGCCAGGGCAAGAATCGCCGGCGGTGGCGCCGCAAGGGCCGCGCGCACGGTGTCGGCGTCGGCCGTCAGCGCCGAGAAGCGCTCGCGCAGCACGGCTTCGACCGCCGTTTCCCAGCCGGATTCAACCTGGATCGCCTGCCACAGGGGTTTGGCATCGACCAGATGGCGCGCCTTGAGCCAGTCGCCGATCTCGCCGCGCTGCGCGACTTTGGCTTGCAACTGAGCCAGTGCATCGTGGCGGGCGCGGGTCTCGGTCAGGCTGCGATGGGCGGCCTGCAGCGCTTCGCGCGCTGTGCGCAGGCGCGCCTCGGCTCCGGGCACAGCGGCCTGGAGTGCCGCCAGACGCTCCTGAGCCGCGGCCAGACTGTGCTCGGCACGGACCTCCGCATCGCGCGACGCAACCAGCAAGGCCGCATCGGGGGCGCCCAGAGCCTGGCGATCCTGCTCCAGCCGGGTGCGACGCTGCACCAGATTGTCCAGCGCGCGGACGGCGTGTCCCATGTCGGCCTCGGCCAGACGCAAAGCCTGCTCGGCCTCGCTCAAGCTGCGGCGCGCCTCGGTCACATCGCCGCCGGCGGCCTGCACGGCATCTTCGGCATCGGGCAGACGGGCGGCGGCTTCCGCATGCCGGGCGATGGCGATAGCGGCGCGAGCACGGGAATTCTCCAGCAGCAGATTCCAGCGTGCTTCCTCCTCTGCCAACTGGCTTTGCTGCGTACGCCAATGGGTTTCCTCGGCGCCCAACTGATCGAGGCGCGCCTCCAGCCGCGAACGGGAATCGCGCAGATGGCCGATTTCGGATTCAAGACGGCTGACTTCGGTATTGGCCGCAAACATCTCGGCCTGCGCCGCGTGCAGGGCGTCGGACGCAGAATAATGGCTCTCGCGGGCATGTTCGACACGTGCTTCGATTTCACGCAGTTGCGCGGTTTCGGCCTCGACCCGATTGACCGCTTCGTCAACCTGGCGCGCCAGCCGCTGGCCGTCGTGCTGCGCGTCGTTGCGCTTCTTCAGCCACAGCAGAGTCTGCTTGCGCGAAACCTGCTGGTGCAGATCGCGATACTGCTGCGCCACGGACGCCTGCGCCTGCAGGTGGCTAACCTGCGTTTCCAGCTCATTGCGGATGTCATCGACGCGGGCGATGTTCTCGCGCGCATCTTCCAGGCGGTGTTCGGTTTCCTTGCGCCGTTCCTTGTACTTGGTGACGCCGGCCGCCTCTTCGAGGTAAAAACGCAACTCGTCGGGCTTGGACTCGACGATGCGCGAGATCATGCCCTGGCCGATGATGGCGTAAGCTCGCGGGCCGAGGCCGGTGCCAAGGAACAGATCGATCACGTCGCGCCGGCGGACATGCAGATTGTTGATGTAGTAGCTCGAGTTGCCCTCGCGGTCGAGCACGCGCTTGACCGTGATTTCGGCGTACTGGCTCCACTGGCCGGCAGCGCGGCCCTCCGCGTTGTCGAAAAACAGCTCGACACTGGCGCGGCTGACTTCCTTGCGGTTGCCCGAGCCCTTGAAAATCACGTCCTGGATCGACTCGCCGCGCAGTTCGGAGGCCTTGGATTCGCCAAGCACCCAGCGCACGGCGTCGATGATGTTCGACTTGCCGCAGCCATTGGGACCGACCACACCCGCCAGCTGGCCGGGAAAAAGCACGGTGGTGGGCTCAACAAACGACTTGAAGCCCGAAAGTTTCAGCTTGTTTAGACGCACGAAGGATGAACCGGAAAAATGGTGGCAAAAGTGTGACTGGAGAGCCGCGCCATTATAATCGGTCCAGACTCTTTACCCGCAGCCACACAGCATGCCGAAGCCAGCCATCCAAACCCGCGCCAAGGCGCTGGAGACCTTCCCCAACCCTGCGCCGCACCGGGATTACCAGATCCACATGGAAATCCCGGAATTCACCTGCCTCTGTCCCAAGACCGGGCAGCCGGATTTTGCCGTGCTGACGCTCGATTACATCGCCGACAAGGTATGCGTCGAGCTGAAAAGCCTCAAGCTCTACATCTGGAGCTTTCGCGACGAAGGACATTTCCACGAGGACGTCACCAATCGCATCCTCGATGACCTGGCAAAGGCCACCAAGCCGCGCTTCATGCGCCTCACCGCGCGTTTCTACGTGCGCGGCGGCATTTTTACCAACGTGGTCGCGGAACACTGCAAGAAGGGCTGGAAGCCCGCAGCGAAGATCGAACTGGCGGAGTTTCCGGCGCCGTCGAACACGCGCGGCTGACGCGAACCAAGTCATCGTGGTCAGACCGCGCAACACGCCAATCGCCCGCAGCGTCGGCATCCCGCTTCATGCCGAGGCCGGACTATGAGGCTTGATCGCCACAGGCGCCCTGTGCTGGCGCGGCGGAAAGCCCCGGTTACGAGCGCCTCTTGAGCTAGCGCCACGCGGAACACCGGTCAGCCGGATGGTGCTGGCGGACCGGCGTTAATCCCGTTCTGCGCCACCTCGGCACGGGTCAAGTTGTACATCAAGGAGGATGCCAGCGACGACATGCAAGCGCTGGCCCGCTCCGCCTCCGCCATCGCGGTGTGCCGCATTGCCTGGGCTGAAATCATGGCGGCACTGGCGCGCCGTGCGCGGGAGAATCCAAGCGATGCCGAGGCAATCGAGACCGTCCGAACGCGGTTGCGCACCGACTGGCCCCGCTATGCCATCGTCGAGGTCACTCAGCCGCTGGTGGAACTGGCCGGCGAGTATGCCGATACCTTTGCCCTGCGCGGCTACGACAGCGTTCAACTCGCCGCCGCCCGCAGCTTGCAGGACGCGGCCAGCGAAGAACTTCACTTCGCGTGTTTCGACGCCCGTCTACAAAAATTGGCCAAAGTGTTTGGGATGCTGACGCTCGCGTAGCCTTGCTGCCAGCATCATGCAGATCCAAGACATCAACGCACAAGAGTCGGCGCTGGCGATACGGCGATATAAGCGTGAGCGAAACATTGGCAGGCTGGTAACAACCCTGAACAGTCAGGTGCATGTTCCGAAAGCTGACCTTCAGCGTGGGCGGTCAGCGGCCGGGTAAAGCTCAGCCTTTGGCCGGTTACCTATCTCAAAGGAGTGGCACTGATTTTTTTGTTAGCACTTCGTGCTCAAGTCCTCCCGAGTGTTTTCGCATCAACGCCAGAACACGCAGAACATCTGGATGCTGGCTTTTCTCAAGCCTTGGTAGCAGGCCAGAAGATCGAGTTAGCAGTTCGCGGTTGCTATAGCGCCTGAACAGATCATCCAGATTGTCGGGAATAAACAGATTGGCGCGGTCGCCCAACTGCTCCTGGATTCGCAGATACTCGCAGAGCCCCACAGGATCGTAGTCTCCAAAGTGGGTGACTGATGCATCGTGCATGCTTTCGCCGGAAAGCCATGAGACTAGCCGGCGGGACATTCGCCCGTAGGTGAGAATGGCGAGGTCTATCCCTTCAGATGTCCAAGGGTAAGAAATGAACACAGTGGGGTTTTCCACCGTCGCCACGCGGCCAGCAAAAGACACCAAGGGGAAATCTGCATGTCGGTGGTCGTGCAGAACCAGCGCTCCCAAACCGCTCGGCGGCATGCTGCTGCCTCGGAGCGTATGTACCCCAATTTGTAGCGGATGATTACCCATCAGGCGGAACTCAACAATCTCGAAATCTAGCCTACCCATCGCTTTGCTATCTCGGTAGCGGGTAAGCGCAAGTGTTCGGCGATCCAAATCCGCTGACTCGCTTTCGTTTCCAAAAAGTCCAGCGGGATACTCGTGGGCAATGAACTTGTCGAGGGTGACGATATCGATAAGGGTGATGGCTTTGCCCGCGCCTACCCGATTTTCGATCAGAACCCCGGCGTCGAGAAGGGGGCGTAGCCGATCAAAGTTTTTGCCGCGCGCTCTGCTGGAAGGGAGGGACCCGTTTCCCCGCAACGCGGCCAAAAGCCCAGCGAAGGAATCAAGCGGCGTTGGCATCGGCTTCGGCCCGCTTCGCTTGGCGCGTGATGCGCCACTTGGGATCGATCACTGCCCGGTTGTTGCCCACCCGGCGTACGAAGTCGATGTGCTCCGCGACTGAAGCTGGTACCGTCGAGGCCAGTACGGGACAGAACCCCTTGTCGTTGGCCAGCGCGACGATTTCCTTCAGGTTGGCCTCATCGATCTGAGTGGCTTCGTCGATATAGAACGGCACCATGAAAGGCTTGTTCTTCCGCATCATGGCCCGAATCAGAACGATATTGACCAGAATCTTGATCGCCATCGTCGTGCCGTTGGATTCCATGACAGTCAAATCGTCATAGCGCTTGGCCTCGCCGTTGGCGGTGGTGATCACGAACCGCACCCCAAACCAGTCGGACAGACGCAGAACCCGAGTGTTGTCGATGGTGTCGGCGATGAATTTTATCGCTTCCTCGGTCTTGCCTGGTTCCTCCAGCAGGTCCGAGGTGGACACTGACCGATAGTGCTTTGTGACTTCGGTGTTTTCATAGAGTTCGAGGGCCATCTGTGACAGGTTGGAAATGGAGACCTTGCCGATAGACCGATTGAAGTCGGTTACACAATCCACTAGGTCTTTGTACGCTTTAAACATATTATTGAATGACGCACGCATCCCATTGATCACAAAGCCTAATTGATCTCGGAAGCTACGCTCATGCTCGCCGAACGAATCCACGGCCTCAATCAGGGCGTCGATGCGCTCGTCCTGATTGGCGCCCGGGAATCCATCCTGACAGACAACTTCTGCTTCATCGAGGACCCGAGCAACTTCAGCGTCAGCCTCTAGGTATAGGTCATGCGTCTGTCCGTAAAGGGAATTGATTTCCCGTGCGTCCATCGACAGCCACTCCGGATCTTCCGCACCAAGCAGCCAACCGGCATCCACCGGCACCGGCCGGATGGCGTTCAATTCCCGCTGCCGGACTGTCAGGTCCGCAAGGGACGTTTTTATCGCAGCGCGCAACTCGACCCGCTTCTTGGCTTCGTCGCCCAAGGTGGTTCTGGACGTCAGATTAGCCGTCTGCGCGATTTTCAGTTGCTGGCATTCTCGCCGCTTCGCCGGCACGAGTTTCACGTTTTTCTGCCATTGCTCGTATCGCAAGGCCGTGGTTTCGGCCGTCCTCAAGAGCCTTTTCAGGTTGTCATGCTCAATTTTGAGAGCCGCCATGTTGCGCGCGGTGTTCAACGCCTCTTCGGCTTGCTTTACCCGAAGATCAAGCGATGCGATTTCCGCGTTCAGGGTTGCAATATCCTTTACAGCAACAGTATCCGATCCGGCAATACGATCAAGCGCAACTTCCACCCCGGCTGCCCGAAAGCGCCCATTCTCTACCTGGCCATGGAGCTTCTTCAGGGCCGCAACGAGCAATTCCTCGTCACTAATTTCGATGGCGCCAGGTTCCACTGGCAAACGCAGGATCGCCGGATGGAAAATCCGGCCGAGGTCTGCAATCGCCCCCGCACCCAAACGGGTCTGTAACCGCGTTCCGAGAAGATTGGCGTGCTTGTCGCGCTGCTCGATGGTCTGTTGTAGAGTGGCTTTCAGTTCCGTCAAAGCGCGCTCGAGCGCTGCCGGGTCGCCGGGATTGACGATCTTCGCCGTCAGACCATCAATCCGGTCCGAAAGGTTTTGTCGCTCCTGTTGCGCGATGTCAGGAAGATAGTCACGTAGCACCACGCCTTCATCGTCCACTGCAGAAATCCAGTCGGTTGCGCGAGTGAGGTCCTGAATAATTGCTTTGTTTTGTTCCTCTAGCTCGTGATGCCGAATAGATGCAGTTTGATCAGCCTGGTCCAGTTCAACATTACTCCTATCTGCATCGTTGACAGACTTCTGGAGCGCTGTCATTGCACGCGCCTTGGATCCCAGCACGGTTACGTACATGGCAGGGAGGTCCCGTCGCGCCAGTTCCCGCTTCGCACGATTCCCTTTCAGGCTTGCAGCAAGGACTTTCACCTTGCGAAGGTTATCCAGCTTCGCCCGTTCCGCAGTAAGTTTCGCGTGCAGGTCGGCATAGGTGCCGTAAAGATCAATCTCGACCGTCTGAATATCATGGCGATACACGGTTAAAAGCGTGTCCTTGATGTCTTTCTGGGACAGGCTGTTGAGTCGTAGCAGGTTCTTGAGAAGGTAGACGAAGTCGCTGTAGCGGGCGGGGTTTTTGAGCGGAACGATCCCCATGTTCAGTGCCGGTACCGCCGTATAGTCGCCCACGACTGCCGCCCGGATATCGGCTGGGTCGAGCAGTTTGAAGTACCGTTCGCCAGCGAGTCGCGCTTTCACTTCCGTAAATTCACGCACCCGACTGTCGTCAGAGAGAAAGTCATCCCGTCTATACGGCCCCTCGAAGGCAAATCGATCCACGTGGTAGCCGCCCATCTGACCACGGCCGCGCAGCCCCAGCGTGACGAAGCGCCCGTCAGCGGTTGCCGTTTCGAACAGGATTGTCGAGGCGTCATCCTGGAAGTAGTAGCGCTGGGATTCGTCCCAAGGGCGACTGAATTTCATTTCCGAAAATGCAGCGATGTAGAGGAACTGTAGACAAGCAATGAGGGACGTTTTGCCCACATTGTTGGGTCCGACCAGATGGGTGGAACTCCCCAGCACCACCTCTGCATAATCGAAGCGGCCGGCGCGAATGAGGATGATGCGCTTGGGTCCTGGGGTGATCAGCATGACTCGGGTTCCTGGGTGACGTCTGTGGGTACCGTCTCCCGATTGGATGCGATGCAGGCATCCACAATTCGGTGGACCGGTGGCAGAAAGCGGAAACTGCCGTCGCCCATCTGCTTCGCAAATCCGAAGTTGTCCATAGTACGGATGATGTCGGCCAGTCCATCGGCGTTTTCTACGTCGACGTGGGCCAGGTATCCCCGGTACCGGTCACTGGCCAAGTGTGGAAGAGCGTCCACCGCGAAGGCCTTCCCGGCCAGTGCCTCGGTGATGCTTTCGCCGGAGTCGGCGAGCCAGTCAATGAGAATGTATACAAATAGGGCCAATCGCTGAATGCCACCGGCAATGCCCCGGTTCGAGCCGGCGAAGTAGTAGAAGCCACGGGCATCATGAACCAGTTCGAAGCCCAACCTGCCAAACAGCAGGATGTAATCGTCAGGCCGCTGTTCGAGAGCGATATAAATATCCCCGTCCTGGGCAGACAGATGCCTCCCTCGGGAAAACTCCCGAAATATGTCGTCGAGCTTGCAGGGAAGATCAAGCATTGGAGGAAATCCTTATAGGGTGGTAGGTATAGCGAGCATCTACGGTGTCGATGAATTCGCGTACTTCGCCTGGAGCGGCCGCAAAAACTGGGTTCTCTGCAACACCATGGAAGGCTTGCAGGATCTGCTGGTCGGGGAAATCCGCGTAGCGCTCGATCAACCACCTGAGGAGGTCAGGCTGTTCGCCGTCGGCTTCCAGTTGCGCGGCGACTTCGATTGCATCCAGCACGAATGGCGCGCTCCCTTGGTCGTCAGTGGTGAGAATCGGATCCTGCTCGGGGCGATGGGCGTGCTGCTCAACTCCAGCGAGATAATCCTCAATGGCAAATCTCGAAAACACGTTGTCAGCTCGCCAGCGCGCGATCTGCAGGCGGTCGATTATGCCGTCAAGAGCTTTCACGCCCTGACGGCGGAGGCTTTCCAGCAGGATGCTGATCGAAGTGGCCAGTGCGTGGTCGCGCCGGATCTGGCGGAAGAGTGGCGTCACTTCGCGGAGCGCTGAATGAAAGTCCTCCCAAGCCTCGTCCTTCATTCGGCGGACCGAGGAAACGATCTTCGCCGCAATTGCGGGGATGAAGGGGTCGTTGACCATGCTGTCCCGAGCCGCGCGCGCGACAGCAATCAGTTCGGCGGCGCGGCGCTCCATTTCGCCGCCGACGTCTACCAGCCCGCCCAGCGGTGCCAGGTGGCGTTCGTGCAATTGGCTGATGAAGAGAAAGCGCTCCCTGAGCGTCCTGTTGTCCTGCCTGCTTTTGATTCGCATCACTTCGTGCAGGATTGCTCGATAGTTTTCGCGAGATAGGCTGCGGGCCGCATCAAGTGCCTGCTTAATGTTGGCACTCGTATTCCGGATGCGGTCGAGGTCCGTAGCTACTACCGCTTGGCGGAGCTCTTCGGTGAGAAGCGCGACTTCCTCAATGATCGGTGCAAGTAACCCGGGAGCCGCGAGCCGTTGCCGCATCGACAGATGGCGCAAAAACTCGCCAACGATGTGCGGCACCTCCCACGCGAGATCTGAATCCGCGGATTTTTCAAAAAGTCCGAACTCTTCCAGCAATTCGGCGAGCCGATCAGTCGGTCGCAGGTCGTCCGGTTTGTGCTTCTGATGGAGGGAGCGCATATCCGACAAGCCGACCGACTCGCCATGCTCAGCCATGTAGGAGAGCAACGGGAAATATTCCGCGGCGAGCTGCAGAGTCCGTATTGGGTTCGTACTCACGGTTGAGCCCTCCGCAGATCAATATGTTATTTGCAAGGTCGCTATTTCAACACAACGCGGACTCCTGCGGCGGTTTTATCAATCAACGGGCGTGTCTGCAATTCTGTGTCTTCGTTGAGCGTCTGTTATGGATGCGTTCAATAGCCGAAGGCCAACCGGCCGTTCTGGGCCGTCAGCGAGCATTCCGCACCTACTTTTCCACGCCCTGTAGCTTGCTGGAGAACGACGACTTCGACTGGTCCTGGTAGCGATGCCACGCAATCTTCCGTCTACCCTTTTCTTCCTTTGAGAAAGCTGACAATGCTGCCGGCAAACTTACTGGCCTCTTCATGAATAGCTACCACCAAGTAGTCGCCTCCTCGCAACCGGGCAGACAGGCGATGCTATTGAATCCGGCCAATTCCTTCAGGATGAAGAGGGTGTCCCGGAGCGGAGGATGGTGGCCCCACATCTCAGCCGCTGACGCGCAACACCACCGCCATCCCTGAATCGCCCGCGGCGCAGCCGCCGAACAGGGCGACACCGCCGCCGCGCAAGACCAGTTCCTCGATCAGTTCGATCACGCTGCGCAGGCCCGTGGGTCCCTGCGGGTGACCCCAGATCAGCGAGCAGCCGTAGTTGTTCATCTTCTCCAGCGGAAACCCGGTGGCCCGCGCGAAGGCGATGTCATTCACGGCGAAGGGATTGTGCGTCTTGACCGCG
>Ga0172379_10003571_pt1 | contig 24471 bp, 22 predicted proteins | sample GrowelOW334metaG_FD_119756 | JGI IMG/M metagenome (GOLD analysis project Ga0172379, IMG submission 119756) | Groundwater microbial communities from an aquifer near a municipal landfill in Southern Ontario, Canada - Groundwater well OW334 metaG | ecosystem: Environmental > Aquatic > Deep...
ATGTACACCCTGCCCATAAACTTCTTCTCGGCGAAGACGCCGTACTGCCCCACGACCTCTTTCGTCTCGTCAGCAAGCAGGGTGAAGGGGAGCTCGTAGGCGAGGGCGAATTTCTTATGGCTCGCCACCGAGTCAGTGGAGACGCCGAGCACCACAGCATCTATCTTCTGGAAATCCTTGAACTGGTCGCGGATCGTGCACGCTTCAATAGTGCAGCCGGGAGTGTCGTCCTTGGGGTAGAAATAGAGGAGCACCCACTTGCCCCGATACGAGGAGAGCGCGTGCGCCACGCCGTCTTGGTCCGACAAGGTAAACTCCGGAGCCTGCTCCCCTACGGTTGGTATGGTCATACACCTCAGTATACGACCTGCGAAGGCGAGTGGTTACTAAGTGAGCTGGTGAAACCAGTTCTTAATTTCGTACGCGTGGTACGCGAGAGTTCCGCTGAAACTTTTAGAGAAGCTGAAATCAATCATTGGACTCTTCCCTTCACCGCAGTAGTAATTGCTCTTCTTGAAAACGACCCCTTGCTTGTTCTGATACGGCAGTATCGGCTTCTCTATTTTAGTGAAAAATCCGTAGTGGTCTCGGAGCATTTCTTCTATCTTCGCCTCAATCGTACTGAAATCCTTGTCTATCACGGCGATAATGTCTATATCGCGATATTTGTGATTGGTCTTCTTGTTGAGAAGTGTACTCACACCACCTCTCCCGCTTGCGCTCCCCGTGAGGAAGATCTCAATCCCCTCGCTGAGGCCCAGCGCGGTGAGATCAGCGATGAAATCTATATCCTCGCCCTCAAGCACGGTCTTGGTCCCAAGTTCAGATCGGATGATGCTTGCGGTGTCTGTATTGATTTTTGAATAAGGCACTTGAGCATAGCTCGCGAACAGTTCGTCAAAAGTAAGTACGAGCGTCTCGTTAATGTTGGGAAGTGCGGTAAGTACCACCGTCGCACCGTCTGCCATAAAAGGGGCGAGCGCGTGGGTACACGAGAAGCAGGGTGTGTAGAACTTAAACTTATCTACCGTGCCGCCACCAGCCATCACTATCTTCAATATTTTCGGAGTGCCTTCTGCCGCCAAGGCTTTCTGCAACCCAACAGTCTCTGAGTGCTCAAAGACTATGGGATCACCCTTTTCCTCATTATGGCCGAGATACAGCTCCTTCTCGGTAAGTAGCGCACTCGCGACGAGGATACCCGTGAGCGGTGCTCTGGCATTTTGGAGCTCCGCCTGAACAATTGATTCAAGATCGGTGTCTGTGTAGTGAGCCATACGCGAGCTCATACAACCATACAAATAACGCCCTATCAAGAAGGCGCAGCGCGGCTTTGTTATTTGAACTTATCAAGGAATTTCTTTAGCCCCACCAAGTCCTTGGTGTCGTTATCATAGAAATGAGTCTCTATGCCTACCGACTGTGCGCTCTGTACCGCCTCAGGGTTGTGCTCAAAATAAATGACATCTTCTGTTGTTAAATCAAAATGCGAAAGCATTGTCTTGTAATACTTTGGATCGGTCTTCTCTGGGTCATGCTTCAGCGTGAAGACTTCGTACGGCATTTTATCTAACCCAAATATTTTGAACTGTTCGTCGTTTGCTCCCGTGAGAATAATCTTCCTATTTTGATAAGTCTCAAGCAGTTCGTGCATTTCATTGAAAATGTGCCCCTCTTTTGAGACAAAGCAATCCACCGCATCCACCAAAAATGTTTTCATCTCAGCATTTTACCATTCGCGACGGCGCACACTGTGGACTTACGAAGTTCATACGATCGGCGCTATTGACCAGTCGTCAGTATCGTTATAGAATAAAAAAGGTGTGCGAAAGCACGTTGTAACAACGATATAAGGAAAGGAGGTCGGCATGACGCTTACCTATCACATCTTCAGACACGTCCGAGCGCCCAAGGATAAACGGCTGCAAAATGATCCGGATTACGATTTCCGGAGACCCGTTGATTCCAAAGGCATCGCGCAAGGATTTACTCTTGGAGAGCAGTTGAAAGGGCGTGGCGTCAAGCCAATACTCGTCCTCCATTCAGAAGCTCCAAGAGCAATCATCACCGCGAATCTGGCTTGTCTGGATTGCCAAGTGCCATTCATTCCGCTTAAGGAATTCTGGCCAAGCGACAAGGTGTTCTTCGACAAAATGTGGGGCATCTGCACTCGCTACCAGTCCAACATTTACTCCTACCTCAAAGACCCGGACGAATTTGCCGTATACACCGAGTACGGCCGACGAATCTGGAGCGAAATCGAGAGGAGTGTCGCGGAGCATGTGAGGACAGGCACGGGTGACGTCCTCGTCTTCGGTCACGGTGCGTGGAATTGCTTCGTTGCTTGGGCAGCCGCAGACTGCCCAGAGCACATGATGCCTTTCTTCCGCAGACTGAAGGAGTGCGACGGGCTCGTCGTGAGTGGAAACTCGGTACAGTATGTACCGTTTCAGTAGAGGCCTTCCCTTCCCAAGGGGTGGGCTTCTAATTTTTTATAGATTGACTCAAAATACGAACAATCGCACCGCTTGCATCCACTTCGAGCTCATCTCCGTCTTTGATAACTTTCGTCGCGATCTTCGCTTGGACGATACAGGGGATTTTAAATTCACGTGCAACGATTGCGGTGTGGGACAGAAGGCTGCCTCGGTCAGCGACTATAGCGGCCGCCTTCTTAATCACCGAAGTGAGTTCAGTAGTGGTGTCGTGACAAACTAGAATCTCTCCCGTTTTAAACTTCTCCCTGTCTTGTGCCCCGCGCACAATGGTGGCCCGTCCGGTCACCTTCCCTGGGTAGGCCGTAAGCCCTTTAAACTCGTGCACTTGTGAACTATCCTCGTCTTCAATGAGCGCTTTGGCCATATGCATCGCTTCGTCACCGTAGACTATTTTGATTTCATCGTCCTCCAAAAGACATGCTACATTCTTCTTCCTCTCCGCTATATATGCCTCAGTGACGCGTTTGTCGTTCAGAAGCAGATCCTGAACTTCATCTGGTAATACATACCGCACGTTAACCCAAGATGGCAGACCGACTCGTCGCCCTACCTCCTCTAGAAAGGGCCGGAAGTAATAGATGCCCTCAATAAGGTCGGACTTCGAGTAGTCTATGACAATCAGGTATTCCTGCATCGCGAATACGAGGTCTCGGAAAAACTTCGAAGCTCCCCGCGCATTTAGGAAATCCTGCTGGTCCTTAATGGTAGTCGCAAGCCGCGCAACGGGAGAGAGCTCGTGCCCCCACGCGACTCCGGCATTCCGTAAATCTTCGATACGCTCCGCTATGAGCTTCCGGTAATCACTGGCCACCTTCGGCTCGCCGATGTATTCCATATGGAACCAACCGTATAGCTCGGCAACTGTTTCTAACCTCTTCTGCATTTCCTCAGTCTGCGCAAATGATTCAAACTGTTCGGCCGAGCCACTCGGATACTGCTTCTCAAACGCGTCTTGGATCTCAAACAAAAGCTGTTCCTCTTTCTGTACGGTCGTCAGACGCGTCGGGGTCAAGAGGAGCGCTGTGTATCCGGTCATTTCCTCTTGGGTCGGCTTCTCGCCAAGAATCTTCCTCAGTGCCGCTTCAAACGCCGACGACAAATCGGACGCGTAAATGCCGAGAACCATCGGGTGAATCGTCGTGATGTACATCTCAAGGAAATCCTTGTAGTGCGTAAGGAGCTCCTCGTTCGTGAGGGCGCGCGGGTCAACCCGTTGCAGAGTCTTCAATCTTACGACAACGTCTTTATAATTTTTATCTATCGCATCAAAGAAACTCTGTGTGTAGCACCCCTGCCGCACCTCCTCTTCCATAAGAGCGGCGATGCGTTCGCGGTCGCCTCGTTCACTACACAGATAGCAGACAAACCCCTCGCTGTAATCAAGTGATTTTTCTATCTTGCACTTAGTGCCGGCTATCGGGCGCCGATAGGACTCAGCAAGACCCCACGCGGTCAGGAGTGTCCTGTTTCGAGCTCCGATTTTTGAATACGTCTTCATAACCACACATGGATTCTATCAGAAAAGCCAATCCGTCTTCCTCTAGCTGTTTTGAGCAAGGGTAGTCCTTGCTCATCAAGCGATTACCCTGAGTTTCGGCCATTTCGCCTCCCACCCCTTGCCTTTCACTCTTTCCCAAAACTTATCTAAATCATTTTCAAATGACGGACTTGGCCTCACCACCAGATTCACCAAGTCATCAATCCCGTGCGGCGCGAAGAGTGTCAGCGTGTCGTCCTCCTCAAGTCGTACTGCAACACAGGTTGGCGTCTCAACCCACTCTGCTAGAGCGGAGACAGTATCTTCATATGGCAGCTCCCTGTCGTGCCACTTATGTGTGTACGCCTGATTAACAACCTCCCACTCCATGCCCGTTTTTCTCTTGAGTTCTTCAGAGAGAAGCCTGTCCTTATCCTCATCAACGTTTGCCGTATCAAAATATATGAGGTCAATATCCGACGCGGTTTTCGTTTTAGTTGCATAACCGTGTAGATAATCCCATACCTTATTGCGCACGAATCCTGCGCCGATCATCCAGTCAGGCAGGCTGAGTGAACGCGCTGTCTTAAGCACGTCCATCATCCATTCGTCCTGCGCGATGAGGTCAGTAATATCTTGTTCAGTCATTACGTTGATTGTAACAAAATCACAAACGGACTTGGAAGCTTCGCTTCCAAGTCCGAAGTCGCAATTTAGAACCCTAGCGGATCAAGGGAAGCAACAAACATTATTAAACCGATGATAGTCACAAGGGCTGCCTTTGTTAAATAAAACCAACCGTCCGATTTTATAAACATTCGGACACCCAAAACAAACAAAGGAATTCCTATCAGTGCGAGAAGTAGACCGAATAATGTTTCCATGTGCAATATTATAACCTATCATTCTCGGATAGTCCGAACTTATCTCAAACTGGCTGGTCTCATCGGTCTCGTAAATTATACTGCCAAGCCCCGCAATGGTTTTCTGGCGGCCTCTGCCCTACGACTTCGATGCTTCTCGGAACCAAGGTTATTGGTATGCTCTCAAGACTTCGGGACAAGTGGCCATTTTTCCAGAATCATCTAAAAAATAAAGGCCCGAATTGGGATCTTTGGGGTTCTGCTTACAAAACTCCAAGGCACTTTGTTTTGATCGTGCTTGATTTATCTGTTCAGGAATCGCTTGTATTTCAGTCAGTTTGGTCTGCTTAATCTGGAAAAATATTCCAATTGCCGTAAGAAGTATTGAAAACACAGCAAACCAAATAGCTAAATTACTGGTCTTTTCTGCGTGAGCAAGACTCTTATAATTTATTGCAGCGGTGATACCTTTTTCGTTCAGAGAATAGTAGTGCCGATTAGGAGTGACTGAGTCGTCGTTTCTTAAATGTTCAAAAAACTTTCTGTCTTGGTCGTTGGTTGTAAGGAATATTTTTCTAATCCAACTTTCTTGTAGAGCATCAAGTGAGAAATTGCTCTTTAAGCTTTCCCACGTAAAACCTGTCTCTTGTTTTTCGTGTGCCCATAACAACACACGAATATAGAGGTCTTCTCCCGCCTTCTTATCTCTATCCTTCAATAACTTTTTTATTGAATTTAGATTCATAAAATCTTAATCCGAGATTTCTTCAAAACAGTTTTTGAATAGATCTAAACCAATAATTTTCTCGAAGTCTTCACCATACTGATTCTTAAAAGTACCGAGAAAGACAAAAGCAGTTCCGTTTCTTTCAAATAAAAAATCTACCTTGTAGACCTCGTCGGGATAGAAAATAATACCCTCTTTATTTGAATCTTTATCTTCGAAATGATGGCACTTGATTATGACCTTATACTTTTTACCTTCTTTAATCTGCATGCTTGTATTTTATCACTTTTCAATATGTACAGGAACAACTACGACTTAATTCAAATATTCCTCGGAGTTCGAACCTATCTCAAACTGGCTGGGGAGCTAGGGAACGATCCTAGAGTCTCCTGCTCCAAAGGCAGGCGTGTTACCAGTTACACCACTCCCCAATGACGCAACGATACCACAGTTGTTTATTCGGGAAAGAGTTCGAGAACAGCGAGTTCGAGCGGCAGCGCCGGGATAGGCGCGTAGCGGATGCGGTCGGCGGCGGTGAGGAATGCGAGCATCGTGGCGTGCGTAATCCCACTAAGCGGTTCGTGAGGCGAACCGCTGGGCGACCCAGCTCCGCTGGGTTTAGCCTTCTCACTCGCGAACTTCTCAAGCACGGCAGATTCGTCCGCGCCGAGCTCGCCTTGGAGCGAGGCGCGGAGCTCTGGTGCGTAGCGCAGGAGGAGTGTGGCGCGGAGCGCCTCTAGTACGAGCTCAAGAAAAAGCTTCATGTCTGCCCCGCTCTTCGCGGCTTTCTCTATCGCCTCGAGCGCCTTCCCGCGCTCGCCTGCGGCGAGCGCGCTTATGAGCGCGTGCACCTGCTCACGCTTCGGCGCGCCGGTCGTGGCCTCTACTATCTCGCGCGAGAGCGACTTCCCGTCGCCTGCTGAAAACACTTTCTGCAGTACCGAGAGCGCGTCGCGATACGAACCGCCCGCGAGCATCGCGATAAGGTCGGCGGCGTCGGGCGCGAGCGTATACCCTTCCTTCTTCGCCACCGCCCCCACCATCTTAGCGAGCACGGCGCGCGTCGGCTTCTTGAACTCAAAGACCTGACAACGCGATTGCACCGTCTCCGGCACTTTCTCCAGCTCGGTCGTCGCGAGTATGAACACCGCGTGCGCGGGTGGCTCTTCAAGCGTCTTCAAGAAAGCGTTCCACGCGCCCTTGGAGAGCATATGCACCTCGTCCAGTATGTACACCTTATACGGCGAGGCGAAAGGGAGTGTGTACACGCCGTCGGTGAGGGTGCGGATGTCCTCCACGCTGTTGTTGCTCGCGGCGTCTATCTCGTAGAGATCATTCTCAGTACAGCCGATAGCGCTCGCGAATATGCGCGCAACCGAGGTCTTGCCGAGCCCGCGGCTGCCGGCGAAGAGGTATGCGTGGCCGATCTTACCTGAGCTCGCCGCCTCTTCAAGCGGTTTCGTGACCTGCTCCTGCCCCACCACGTCCGCGAAGGTCGCAGGTCGGTGTATGCGATAGAGAGACTGGTGCGCCATGCGCTGATTATAGCTGATTCTCACGCACAATGCGCTCCAGCTCGGTGGCGTTCTCAGCCTTCATAAGCTCAGCACGCAGGTGCGCCGCGCCGTCAAAGCCGGTGGCGAAGGCCTTGATGTGCTTCTTCAATATCGCAAAACTTTTCGGAGGAGATATCTTCTCAAATCCGTACGCGAGTTCTACTAAGGCCGCGAGCTTCTCCGCGAGCGGAGTGTCCTCCGGCTTGCGCCCCGCGAAGACCCACGGGTTGCCGAACATACCGCGCCCGATCATCGCGCCGTCGCATCCGCTCTCCGCGACGAGCCGCGCACCTGTTTCGGTACTATCCACATCGCCATTACCGATGAGGAGCACGTCGGGATTAATCTTGTCGCGCAGCGCGACCGCCTTCTTCATCAGCTCCCAGTTCGCACTCACGAGCGACATCTCCTTGCGCGTCCTTAGATGGAGCGTGATAGCCGCAGGAGCTTCCTCAAGCAGGACCGGCAGCCACTCCTCAAGCGACTCCTTGTTGTACCCCACGCGCGTCTTCACTGAGACCGGCAGACTGCTCGCCGCCTTCGCCGCGCGTATAATCCTGCGCGCGACCTCCGGCGTCTTGATCATGGCTGCGCCACAACCCTGCTTCTCAATGCTCCTATCAGGACAACCCATGTTGATGTCTACACCGTCAAAGCCAAGCTCCGCGACGAGCTGCACCGCGTAGATGATCATCTCCGGCTTGCTGGAAAAGATTTGCGCAATTATCGGCCGCTGTCCTTCGCCGATTATCAGGTCGCGCATGAGCGGGTTCTCCTCGTCTTTCATCTTCTGTATCTCGCGGGTGTGGTACAGGCCATCGGCCGAGACGAACTCGGTCCAGAACACGTCAGGCTTGCCCCGCGACGCTACGAGTGCGCGGAAAGCGGCGTCGGTGACGTCTGCCATCGGCGCCATGACGAAAAATGGCTTAGGTAAGCCTTGCCAGAACGACTTCATATGTCCTATTGTAGCAGGACTTGACAAATGTGGCTAATTGGTGTATACGTAAATCAGACAGTGCTGGGTCGGACTTGCGGAAAGACCGAGGGCCAGTCGTACCAAGGGCGGTGACCTACTACCATAGTAAGAGCGAGGCATTTATTTACGTAACTGCTCCGCTCTTTCCATTTTCTATACCTCTCCTCGGTTATTTCGCCGATTCCCTTTTTTTCAAATATACTTTCCCGTCAAAGCGTAAGTCTACGTATTCCAGTACACCGCTCGCCAAATCCACGTTACCCTTCGCTGACACAAGCGCGGTAAACGCGTTCTGCTCGTTACCGAGCACATAGGTCACACGCGTGCCACTCTTCGTATGCAGGTCTACCTCGTCGTCGCGGAACACTATGTTCTCTACCGGCGACCCAAGTGTGGACAGCTCCCGCGCGAGATCAAACACAGCGGGGAGTTGCTCCGCGTGCGCGATGTTCGCACGGAGCGGTTCTAACGTCTCCCCTGCAAGCGGTGCATACAGTGCGAAATTATTTACCGTCGGCGACGTGGTAGCGGAGTGCGCGCTACCCCCCTCAGACGGGAGTGCAGAAAATATAAATCCATTGGCATCAAACAGGTAGCAGTACGCCGCTACCCCCTCGGTCGGCGCGAGACCGCACCAACGCGCGATCGGCACACGGTAGTCAAGCCGTACCGAGAGGCCGGTGATCCCGTTGCGGAAGATTGAGACGGCAGCGATGTCGGGATGTGCAGCGATGATGTCGGCGCGTATGCTCCCTGCGGGGAAAAAGAAGGTGGAGTTACGAGGGACGACGCCGAAGTAGCTCCCTGCCATCTCAGCAGTCGCGAGCTCCGCGAGCGACTGGTCGGCACCGTAGATCGTGACGTGCGAGATGCGTGCTGAGTCTCGCCACACTGCATAGAGGCAACCGCCGACAACGAGGGCAAGGAGGAAGAGGCTGGCGACGAGAAGGCGGCGGCGGCGTTTCCGCCGCCGCTCTAGGAACCGTGCACTACTATGCTCCCCCGATGACACTCTTACCGACATACGGTACAAGAGCGTCGGGCACTTTCACCGTGCCGTCCGCCTGCTGATAATTCTCCACGATCTGCGTCAGCACGCGCGGCATCGCGAGCGCGGTGTTGTTGAGCGAGTGTGCGTAGCGGAGCGTGCCCTCCTCGTCGCGGTAGCGGATATTGAGACGGCGCGTCTGGAAATCGTGGAAGTAGGAGGCGGAGTGCGTCTCGCGGAAGCGATTCTCCGAAGGCATCCACGCCTCTATGTCATACTTCTTAACTTGGCCGAGGCCGAGGTCGCCGCCGCAGTTGACCACGACGTGATAGTGGAGACCGAGCTCTTGAAGAAGCTTCTCTGAGTTCTCGGTGAGCTCCTCGTGGAGGCGCACCGACTCAGCGTGGTCGGCCTGACACAGGATGACCTGCTCGTATTTCTCAAACTCATGCACACGGAAGACGCCCTTCTCGTCTTTGCCGTGACTGCCCGCTTCCCTACGGAAGCAGGGCGAATAGGCGAAGAACTTGATCGGGAGTGCCGCCTTGTCCACCACCTCGTCCATGTAGTAGCTCATCGTCGCTACCTCGGCTGTGCCCGCGAGGAACTCACCGTCCTGTGTTTTATACAAATCTTCTTCGCTCTGCGGGAGGTAGCCCGTGCCGACAAACGGCTCGCGGCGTACGAGCGAGGGAGCGACGAGCGGCGTGAAGCCCTCGCGATGCATGAAGCGGTCCTCTACAAAACGGCGAAGCGCCCAGAGTAGTCGTGCTCCGTCGTCTTTGAGGAAGTAACCGCGGAATCCGGCAACCTTCGCACCACGCTCAAAGTCAGCCATGCCAAGCGACTGCATGAGTTCAAAATGCGACTTCGGTGCGAAAGCGAACTGCGGCTGCTCGCCCCACACGCGCACCTCCTGATTCTCTGCGTCGCTTGCGCCATCGGGCACCGACATATCAGGGATATTCGGCACGGTGAGCATGAGCTTCTGCCACTCCGCCATAACCGCCTTCAGTCGCTCCTCACCCTCGGTCATACCAGCCTTCAGGTGTTGCATCTGCTCTATGAGCCTCGTGCGCTCGTCGCCCACCGCGCGCTGTATCTCGTTGCTCTGGCGGTTCTGCTCCGCCTTCTTCGCGTCCAGTTCTTGGCGAATACGCTTGCGCTCGTCGTCTACCGCAATGAGCTTATCAATGTCTACTTCTATATGCTTCTTCGCGGCACCCGCCTTCACAATGTCCGCGTTCTCTCTAATTAAATGTATGTCAAGCATGTGCTCCCTAGTATAAAGCAAAAGCCCGCAAGGGTCACGCGGGACTCTTGCAGGCACTGCGGGCAAACTAGTTCAGGACCAACGATTCGCCCAACCTCCAGACATCACTGGTGAGAAGGACTCCTGTGCTCCTGCCTCTCTCAAAGATAAGGAGAGAATCGTCTACAAGGACCACCTTGCAGGTGTCAGGGTTGAACCCGTACAGGTCGGCAAGGCCGCGACCGGTAATTTTCTCACCCCCTTCGGTAAGACAGAAGAATTCGTCAAGACTCAAACCATTTTCCAGTACATATGAACCGGCCATCTCACCCTCCCTCTGCGCAAATGATTCGGAGCTCTCTATGCACTTCTGCTGAATCAGAGAACTGTACTGAAAACAGTTATACTACATATATGGAAATACGCGAGTTCGCCCAAGCAGCGTGGCCGACACAACTCCTAGAGATACCGCAGCGACCGAAGAAGCTCTGGGTACGCGGCACACTTCCTCCTACGGGGACGAAATATCTCACCGTCGTAGGCTCAAGAGCGATCACGCAGTACGGGCGCGAAGCGTGCGAGAAACTCATAATGGGTCTCGCCGGCTACCCTATCTCAATCGTCTCCGGGCTCGCACTCGGTGTTGACACCTGTGCACACAAGGCGGCACTCGCTGCAGGCCTGCACACACTCGCCCTCCCTGGGTCGGGCTTGGGAGATAGCGTCCTCTACCCGCGGAGCAATCGCGCCTTCGCGAAAGAGCTTTTGGAGAAGGGTGGCGGTATGCTCTCCGAATACGCGCCTCTGACACCCTCACACGTGGGGTACTTCCCTGCGCGCAACCGCCTCATGGTGGGGCTCGCCGATGCGGTACTGATCATAGAGGCTGGCAACAAGTCGGGCACACTTATCACGGCGCGCCTCGCCTCTGAATACAATCGCGACCTGCTCTGTATCCCGCACCGGATAGGCGACCCGCACGCCTTCGGTCCGCATCTCTTCATACGTCTCGGCGCTGCGCTCGTGACCGAGCCGCTCCACATACTGGAAGCGCTCGGAATACCGCCGCGCGAGGACAGCGTGACCGGCTCGCGACCGAGCGATCTGGAAGACGCGGAGCTCAGTATCTGGAACCTCCTTGCCGAGCCCAAGACGCGCGATGAGATACTGCGCAGTGTGCGCGTACCTGCAGGAGAGGCGCTCACCGCACTCGTCGCACTAGAGCTCCGCGGCCTCGTGAAAGAAGAATTCGGTGCGTGGCATCGCCTCTGAGTACTGTCTGCTACGCGTGGTACTCGCTTACTCACACTTGACCATATATAGGTGTACGCGTTATGAGTGAGTAAATGAGCAAGCGCTTACTTATCGTTGAATCGCCCACCAAGGCGCGTACTATCGGCAGCTACTTAGGTAAGGACTACACGGTCCTCGCCTCGGTGGGGCACGTGCGCGACTTGCCGAAGAGCAACAAGGACGCCGTTGATATTGAGGGCGGCTTCGTGCCGCGCTACGTGATACCCGCAGAGAAACGCGAGGTGATAGAGAGGATAGAGCACGCCGCGAAGAATGCGAGCGAGGTGTACCTCGCGACCGACCCCGACCGCGAGGGCGAGGCGATCGCTTGGCATATCAAGGAAGTGGTCGGTCTGAAGAAGCCTCAGCGCGTCGTATTCCACGAGATCACGAAAGCGGCTATTGAAGAGGCGCTCACCCACCCGCGTGCGATAGACGAGAACCTGCGCCAAGCACAAGAAGCGCGTCGTGTGCTAGACCGCATCGTAGGCTACGACCTCTCTGGTCTCATCTGGAAGAAGGTGCGGTACGGCCTCTCTGCCGGCCGCGTGCAGTCGCCAGCGCTCCGGATACTCGCCGAGCGAGAGCGCGAGATCAAGGCGTTCGTACCGGTGACCTATTTCGTACTCAATGCACTTTTCAAGAGTAAGGTGGGCGACATCAGCGCAGTCTGCGCTACCGAGCCCGCCACACAAGAGGAGGCTGATCGCATCGTGCAGGCCGGTCGGAGTGCCTCGTGGAGCGTCGCTGCAGTGAACGAGAGATCCGAGGAGCGCAATCCGCGACCGCCCTTCACTACCTCCACGCTCCAGCAAGCCGCCTCAACCCGCCTCGGCTTCGCGCCGTCGCGCGCGATGCGCGCGGCGCAGAAGCTCTACGAGGCCGGTCATATCACCTACATGCGCACCGACTCGGTAAATCTCGGCGTAGAAGCGGTCGCGAAGATGGCTGGCGTCATAGAAGCTGAGTTCGGTAAGGAGTACCTAGAGACGCGCGTATACAAGACCACCAGTAAAAATGCACAAGAGGCGCACGAAGCGGTCCGCCCCACCGAGCCTGCACGCGCGAAGGCAGGAGCAACGGCAGACGAGGAACAGCTCTACGACCTCATCCGCACGCGAGCACTCGCGTCGCAGATGGCAAGTGCGAAGATCATGCGCACGAATATCGCCGTACAGGCAGATGTCGGTGAGGTCACTGGTATGAGTATGCGAAGTGGCGTCAAAACGGATTTCCCTCTTTTCACCGCGAACGGTTCGCGTATGCTCTTCCCCGGCTGGCTCGCACTTGATACCGCTGCACGCGGCGAAGATGTAGAACTCCCGCACGTGGCACAAGGCGACCCACTCACACTCCTCTCGCTCGGCAGTACCGAGAAGCAGACTGAGCCGCCCAATCGCTACACCGAGGCAGGACTTATCAAAGAGCTTGAGAAGCGCGACATCGGCCGACCCGCCACCTATGCGTCCATCATGAAAACAATCCAAGACCGCGGCTACGTGGATAAGCTTGGGCGCACACTCAAGCCGACCGCGACCGGCATGGTGGTCTCCGGCTGGCTTGAGGAGAATTTCCCCGAATACATCAGCGACTCGTTCACTGCAGAGATGGAAGACGAGCTAGACGAGATAGCGCGCGGCGAACGCGGCTACACCGAGACCTTGACCGCGTTCTACGGTCCGTTTGAGAAAGCGGTGAAAGCGAAGGATAAACTGCCCAAGGCGACCTCGCTCGGCGACGCGGGAGCAGAGTTCCCCTGCCCGCTGTGCGGGAGCCCCATGGAGTTCAAGCTCGGTCGCGGCGGTGTATTCATGAGCTGTAAGAAATACCCAGACTGTCTCGGCGCGCGTACCGAAGAGGGTCATGAACTGAAAGGCGATGAGCCGATCGGTCACGACCCGAAGACGGGTGCGCCTATTTATATAAAGACCGGCCGCTTCGGACCGTACGTAGAGATGGCACTGGAGGAAGAAGCGAGCAGTGAGCAGGAGGCAGAAGCAGTTAGCCCTACTTCGCCAAAGGCTACGAAGGGTGCTACCAAAGGTGGCAAAAAAGCGACAACGAAACGAGGGAAAGGAAGACCCAAGACCGCGGCACGTCGCGCGAGCATCCCTGCTGGCACCGACCTCGCGAGCGTGACGCTCGCCGATGCGCTCAAGTATCTCTCGCTCCCGCGCGAGCTGGGTATGCACCCCTCAACCGGCAAGGCGGTCTTCGCCTCAACAGGACGTTTCGGCCCGTACGTCGGTAGTGACGGCGAGTTCCGCTCGCTCAAACCGGCGGTCGGCGACCCGTACACCGTCACGCTTGATACTGCGCTCTCAATACTCGCTGCTCCGAAGCAGCCGCCGAAGGGCGTGGAGATAGTGCAAGAGATCGGCAAACACCCGAAGACTGGCAAGACGATGACGCTCTACAAATCAAAACAGGGCCTCTTCTTGAAGAAAGGCCTCCGGCGTATCTACCTCCCCGACTCTGTAAAAGCTGATTCTCTCACCCCCGCCGAGGCCGCTGAATATCTGAAATAAAAAACGGCGCACCACAACGGCGCGCCTCCCATATCGGATCAGAGACCTATTTCAAGGTTGGCTCGACATCATCTGGCGACAATGCTTCACAGCCTCAGTCTTATCCTACACAGATTCGATATGGTCCTGTGACTTTATCATACAAACCCATCTCGGTGTATAGTAGCCAGATGACCACCGCGAAGGAGATTATCGGTGCGATGAGCGCGCCCTCGGCCGCAGATATCGCCTACGTGGAGAAGGCGTACGAAGTCTCTAAAACAGCGCACGAGGGCCAGACGCGCTACTCCGGCGAGCCCTACTTCGTCCACCCGTCCGCCACCGCGAAGATACTCGCCGAATACGGCATGGACGCTGTCACTATCGCCGCGGGCCTTCTCCACGACGTCGTGGAAGACGGTAAAGCCTCACGGGAAGAGATAGAAAAAGAATTCGGGAAAGAACTGCTCTTCATCGTAGACGGCGTTACCAAGCTCGGCACGCACAAGTATCGCGGTGCGGAGCGCCACGCAGAAAGCCTCCGCCGACTCCTCGTCGCTACCGCGAGCGACATACGCGTACTTATCGTGAAGCTCGCCGACCGCTACCACAACATGCAGACCTTGGAGCATGTGCCGGAGCACAAACGCAAGCGTATCGCACTAGAGACTATAGAGATCTACGCACCGATCGCCGACCGGCTCGGCATGGGACGTATGAAGCGCGACCTAGAGGACCTCGCCTTCCCCTTCATAGACCCTGATGCTGCGACGCACGCCGCTGAGGTGCGCAAACTGAAGACGAAGGAGACGGAAGCGGGTCTCGCGAAAGTGCGTAAGGAGCTTGGGCACGAACTCGCGAAGAAGGGTATGAAAGCGTTCCGTACCGACATCCGCATGAAAGGGCTCTGGAGCTTGCACCAGAAGCTTAGACGTAAGGAGGACGATATCAGCCGCATCCACGACATCGCGGCGCTCCGCATCATCGTGCCAACTATTGAGGACTGCTACACCACGCTCGGCATGGTGCACGCGCTCTACAAGCCGCTTCCAGGAGAGTTTAAAGACTACATCGCCTTCCCGAAACCCAACGGGTATCAGAGCCTTCACACGACCGTCGTGACACCTGAGGCAGGCGTCGTGGAGATACAGATACGCACCGAAGAGATGCACCGCCACGCGCAGTTCGGTATCGCGTCGCATATGTCATACAAACAGCTCGGCAAAGGCATTGAGAAAATGGATAAGGAGACACAGAAGAGTCGCTTCTCTTCTCTCTCGTTCTCGTGGCGCTCGCTCATACCCTCGCTCATGCGCGTCGTGAAGAAAGACAGCGAGACAACGGGGAAAGTGACGGTCCCGCCGTGGCTCGCGGAGCTCGCCGAAGCGCATGCAGGTGACGCAGGATCCGAGGAGTTCGTGGAAGGACTCAAGGAGGACTTCTTCTCGCATCGCGTATTCGTCTTCACCCCGCAGGGCGACGTGATAGACCTGCCCGCCACCTCCACGCCGATAGATTTCGCCTATGCAATACACAGCGACCTCGGCGACCACTTGCAAGGAGCGAAAGTGAACGGCAAGCTCGTCTCGTTTGATACGCCGCTCGGCAACGGTGACGTTGTGGAGATAATCCGTCGCGACTCAGCGCACCCGTCAGCCAAGTGGCTTGATATCGTGCGTACCTCGCTCGCGCGCAGGCACATACGCTCAACCCTCGGCCTCACGGTAGAGACGCCACCGCGCCTTCGCACACGCCGCACCCGTAAAACTACTTAAACTGAGAAATTAGAGACAGAGTAGAGCTCGTCTTCGGGCGTCTCGTCGGGCGCAGCGGGCGCGACAGGGTCACTCTCAATCTGAGTCGTGTTGGGAAAAACAGTAGGCGAACCGTCGGCGGTCTTCGCTGCCTTCTCTTTCTCGGTGGCGAGCACGTCTACGAGCTGCTGCAGGTCGTCGGGCGAGAAGAATTCTATGAGCAGGCGACCGCCCTCGGCGTTGGTCTCTATGATGACACGCGTGCCAAGCGTCTCGGTGAGTGACTTCTCTATCTCCACCATCTCTTGAGACTTCCGGTGGTGCGAACGCACACGTTCCTGCGCGATAGAGCGCGCGATACGTTCGGCAGTACGGACTGGAAGCCGCTTCAAGATGATCTCTTTGAAAAGCGTCTCTTGCTCTTCGGGGCGGCTGTTGAGCGCAAGGAGCGGGCGCGCGTGACCCTCGCTGATCTCCTTCGCCACAACGGCGTTCTGCATGTGTTCAGGGAGCGTAAGCAGGCGAAGCGAGTTAGAGACGTACTCGCGGCTCTTACCGATCTTCGCGGCAGTCTCGGCGTGCGAGATGCCAAACTCGTCAATGAGTTTCTGGAGTGCTTTCGCGCGGTCAATCGCGTTCAGGTCTTCGCGCTGGAGGTTCTCAATGATAGCCAACTCCAGCTTGGTAAGGTTGCTGTCACCTTGGCGGATAACGACCGGCACTTGCTTGAGCCCTGCAAGCCGGCTCGCGCGCAAGCGGCGCTCGCCAGCGACGAGCTCGTACACGCTTTCTAGACCACCGTTCGGCTTCTCCACTTCGTTGCGAGAGACCACGAGCGGCATAAGCACGCCGTACTGGCGGATACTCTCTGCAAGCGACTTGAGCCCCTCCTCGCTGAACTCCTTGCGCGGCTGATACGGGTTCGGCACGATGCGCTCAACGTCAATCCAAAAGACCGAGTCGTATTTTGTCGGTACGTAGCGCGCATCGTCGTTCATGTAAAAGATTTTAGCATATGGTATCGTGCATGCTAAGCGCCTCTGGGGCGCGACAATGCCGGGGTGGCGAAATGGTAGACGCAAGGGATTCAAAACCCCTCGCCGCAAGGCATGAGAGTTCAAGTCTCTCCCCCGGCACTAACAAAACAAAACCGACCCAAAGGGTCGGTTTTGTTTCCTACAACTTCCCCACCAAGCCGAGCCCCGGCTCAAGCGTGTCGCCCCCTGGTTCCCACGACGCGGGGCACACTTGACCCTTGTGCGTGTCCACGAACTGCGCCGCTTGGAGCTTACGAAGCGTCTCTGCGCCCTTGCGGCCGATAGAGTTGTCGTTGATCTCCATGGAGCGGAGCGTGCCGAGCGGGTCTATGACAAATGTGCCGCGGAGCGCGAGACCTTCGTCAGGTGTATGTGCGGCCTCACCGCCCTCCACGAGCACCCCAAAGGCATACGAAAGCTTGCCAGATGGGTCTGCTGCCATCGGGTACTCAATCTGCTTGATACCCTCGGAGGTGTCGTGCCACGCCTTGTGCGTGAAGACAGTGTCGGAGGAGACCGAGATGATCTCTGCGCCGAGCGCTTGGAACTTTGGGTAGAGCTTTGCCAGCTCCTCAAGCTCGGTCGGACACACGAAGGTGAAATCTGCCGGATAGAACACGAGCACGACCCACTTCCCGCGCAGCTGCGAGAGGCTCATCTTCGCTATCGCGTCTTTGTGGTATACCTCAAATTCAAAATCAGGCACAGCCTCGCCGACCCGCACCTGCGAGACATAGTCCCGAACCGGGTCATGGAACTCTCCGCAGTGCTCGCAATAGTTACTCTTAGTCTCTTTCATGGTGTGTTGGTTATGTGGAGGCTATGATACCATCGCGGATAATGAAAGGCCAAATACTCTGCATCGTAGGACCGACGGCGTCGGGTAAATCTTCGCGCGCGGTTGAGGAGGCTCGCGCGCGTAACGGTGAGATTATCTCTGTGGACTCGCGACAAGTGTATCGTGGTCTTGATATTGGTACAGAGAAAATAACCACGGAGGAGATGTGTGGTGTACCGCACCACCTGCTAGACATCCGCGACCCCGAAGAGGCGTACTCCGCCGGAGATTTCGTGCAGGATGCCGCGCGACTGATTGAAGACATACGGGCGCGCGGCAAGCTCCCCATACTCGTCGGCGGCACGCATTTTTATTTTGATGCACTCCTCAACGGCCTCCCGATGGGCACTGATGCGAACCCTGAATTGCGCGAAAGATTGGAGAAGTTCTCCACGGAAGAGCTGTATGCGCGAGTGCGCGCGGAAGATACGCGTCGCGCCGACGAGTTAGATCCCCTGAATCGCCGCCGGCTCATCCGCGCACTTGAGATCATCGCCGCGAAAGGAAGTGTTCCCGCGAGGCTCAATCCTGCACAAACATATGCGGTTGAGTGGATAGTGATAAACCCACCTCGCGAAGAACTGCGAGCGCGGATAGACGCACGGCTCAAAAGCGCTTTTGATAGAGGGCTTATAGACGAGGTGCGTCGCGTACGAGAAAAGGTGGGTGACGCACGACTCAAGGAACTCGGCCTTGAGTATAAGATCGTAGGCGAATATCTCCGCAACTTGGAAGCTTCGCTTCCAAGTGGAAGCGAAGCTTCCAAGTTGCTTCCTATCCTCTCCGCGAAGCTCTGGCAGTACGCGCGCCGCCAGAAAGCGTGGCTCCGCAAATTGGGGCACGCGACACCCTAAATTATTGACACGTGCAGCCGTCCTTCAGAGTATAGTGCCAAGAATCGCCCGGATAATTGTTCCAAGTGAGGCACGCCGCGCTCGCGGCCTGAGTCGTGGCAATATTGGCGTTGCCACCGGAGACTGAGATATCTACACCCTTGCCGCTGCTGTGGGTGGAAGCGCTCTGAGCGACCGCGCCGCAATTCCACGCAGACCCAAAGTGTTTCGCTACTTCGGCCGAGACAGAACTCTTCAGTGTGCTGCACACCGCATCAGAATTGGATTGCAACCCTTGTGTACACCACCGATCGCGGATTTCGTATAGGTGCGTCTGGTACGACTGCGGGCGATAGGCAGATGTGACCGTGCCTGTGTTCCCATTCAAATTGAGCGCCCGTACAAATTTATTCACGCAGGTGTGCAGTCGGGGATCGGTATTGTCCCAGATGACAGTCTGTCCACCCTCCATCTGCTGCGCAAGAGGGTCAGTGATCGGCGAGAGGGCTGGCACGGAGCAAGCCACTGCGAGACCGGACGGCGCACCCGCTCCGCCGGCTTGCTTCAAACTCACTGCAATCGGGAGGCAGATATCGGCTCCCCCACTGGTGATGAGACTGGACCACACGCCTCCCGCGTTCTTAGAATCGTAGAGCACCGCCATAATCGCATCCACTATCATCCATGCGGCGAGCGCGACGACGAGACCGACAACCAGATTGGTCAGGACGTGCCGAGCCTGAGTCTTCCCTCCCGCGCTTATAGGATTGAAGACGAACAGGAATCCCGCGTACGCGAACATAAGAGGAGCGACAAAGACGATGATGACTGTGATGGCGAAACTGATGATGTTGTTGACGACAAGCATCACCATGCCCCAACCCGCTGCACATGTCGCATATTCTTTGGGGATTATGGGGCCGAGGAACGGTATCGCCGCATGGGTGAGCTGCGGCAAGACGAGTGCACTAAAGGCGACGAGGAGGACTATGAGCGGGGTGCGAGAGCGCATGTGTATATCATACCAGCTCGCCCGCGTGCGACGCTCGGCTTTTCCCCCATTCATATTTCTGCTATCGTGCACACACGGCTACAACATTGCCCTGCAATGTTCGCCCGACGCAAAGCGTCTAGGGGTCCATCGTATAGTGGTAGTACATCGGTCTCCAAAACCGACAGTCCAGGTTCGATTCCTGGTGGGCCCGCAAAGACGAAAAGTCCTGACCTGCGTCAGGGCTTTTCGCTTTGCGGGGGCCAGAGCGATGTTTTGTCAGCAGACAAAACCGCGAGGCGGGGTCGCGGAAAATCCTTTGCGACGGCAAAGGATTTATCCGTGACCGCAAAAGATATCTGCAAGGGTGCTTTTTCATTTTGCGGGCCCAAGCGAGCGAACTGCTTCGCTCGCGTCCAGGAATCGGAGCGCCGGAATATGTTTTCTTCAGCAGAAGAAAACTATGAGGCGGCGCCTAGACCAATACCGAGCGACGGCGAGGTATCGAGTCGGAGGAGATAAGTCGTAATCGACGGTCCTGGTGGGTCCGCCGAGATTCCCATGAAGCTAGAACAGCTCCTGTAGATATTCACCAATTTCCCTATAAGAATTTAGGAAGATCATTTTACTTCCAAATTTTGCGATGAGTTTAGATTTCTTCTGCTCGCCCTTAAGGGTGCGGCGCACCATCTCAACAAAAAACTTTAGTTCGTGCCATGCGGAGAGCTCCTTGTGCCGCAACGATGGCTTAAGCGCTCGCTTGGCATGATTGGCCAGTCTGCGCCACATCGGAATATCGAGGTAAATAATCGTATCTGCCATTTCTCCAATTTCTGGCAGGATGCGTAAATACCGTCCATCCGAGACCCACGATTCTGTTTGGAGCGCTGCTAACGCATTACGTCTCAAAGTCGCCTCCATTACTTTCTCTTTCTCAGAACCCCGTCGCACGTCTGCGCCTCCCGCCTCAAAATAGAAGCGGTCGAGATGGATGTGCGGTATAGCTAGCTTCTCACTTATTTTCTTGGCCAAGGTCGTTTTGCCACTCCCCGATTCGCCCATGACGCTTATACGCATGGACTTAGTTTACAACACATTGACATATTTATAATTTCATGTGTATAATATATGCGGAATGTTAGACACCTCCCTGGTGTCTTGTCCATTGACACACTTACTTCAAGGAGATTCTTCTATGATCTGGCTACTTTCTGCCGGTTCGGCGCTCATCGCGGCGCTTCCCTGGCTGTTCTTGAAAGATCGCAGGACCAGCGCGCCGTACGTTTTCGCGGTGACGTTCGTGATTGCGGCCATCCTCTACTTCATCTTCACCCCCTCGCTCGCCGGCCCCTTCTTCGGCGGTTTCGGCGTCATCAGCCTTTTCCTCCTCTGTTTCGGTGCCGTGTATGCCATGATTTCCAACGGCGGCGGCGCTCCTTTCGGAGCGGCAATCGTCGCGGTGTTCGTGTTCGCGATAACGGGGGTCACTTCAAGCACCGTCTTCCGCGGCCCTGAATATGCCGCGCTCGTCGGGCCTATCGAGGTTCGGGACTGGAAGGACGACATACAGCCGAAAGATCCGCGGCACTTCCGCGCGAGTTCGCCCGAGAACGCTCAGTTCATGGCGGGCCGTGCTGTTGGACAAGCGACGGCCATGTCGGGACAAGGCCAGCAACAACAAACCATGAGTCAGTTCCAACTGGTCGAGGATATCTCATCGATCCAGATCATCCGGGGCGAGCTCTGGACGATCATCCCGCTCGACTGGAACGGGTTCGGCCCGTGGTCATCCACGACGCCCGGCGTTCCCGGATACATGAAGGTGCACGGAGAGGATCCAATTCATCCGGCGCAATTCATACCGGTCAAGAGCGGCAACGAGATGCGCTACACGCCTGGCGCGTACTGGCATCAAAACCTGCAACGTCTGGTGTGGAACGCACAGCCGACGAAAGTCATCGTTGACACGCACCTCGAGATCGACGACGGAGAAGACGGCGGAAAGCCGCACTTCGTGGTCTCACTCGCTGAGCCCACCATCGGCTGGTTCGGCGAAAAGGTGGTCGGCTCGGTCATCGTGAATCCGGTTGACGGCAGTGGTGCCGACAAGTTCTACCCGCTCGGCCAAGAGCCTGCGTGGGTCGATCGTGTCATGGCGCCTCACATCGTCCATGACAACATCGACTATCATGGCCGTTACGCGAACGGGTGGTGGAACAAGGCTTGGTCGAATCTGAACACCAACACCGCGACCCAGACCCACTTCGGCTATGGCTCGAACAACGAGCCGGTGCTTGCAACGGGTATCGCATCGCACTCCAGCAAGAACGGCGATAAGAAGCCCGACTCTCTCCTGGGCGTCTACTACACGAATACTCGGACCGGTAAAACGACCGAGTACCGCGTGCCTGGCGGCGCCACGGAAGAGACCTGCATCAACCAAGTGAACCAGATCGGCGAAGTGCGGCGGGACGGGCTTCACGGCACGACCCCCCAGCTCTACAACGTCTACGGTCACCTGGCCTATGTGGTGCCGACGCAAAACGCAAGTCATGCGTTCGCTGGTGTCGCGATCTGCGACATCACGAACGTGCAGGTGATCGCGTGGGGCAAGAACGCACACGATGCGGCCTTGCTCTTCAAACAGGTGCTTACCGGCGCCGGTTCGCAGATCGCAATCGATGGTTCAAGCGAGCATACGAAGATCACCGGACGCGTGTCGAGGGTCGGCACGCAGATGATCAGCGGCGACACGGTCTTCTATTTCCTTCTTGAGGGGGTGCCTCACCTCTTCACGGGACCTGGAAAGGCCGAAGCGACGATCCCAGTGACGCAGGTCGGTGATTCAGTCTCCATCGACTACATCAACTCGGGCGAAGACGTTCTGCCGATCTACTCTTTCAAGAACAACTCGGTGGCGCTGAACACAACGGCGCTTCACCAAGAAGTTCGCGAACGGGCGGGGACGCGCATCGACGCGGTCCGCAATCCGGATGATGGGGCTCGCTCAAAGGCGATCCTCGACAAGCTCTCTCCGGCTGAACGGGCGTTGCTCGAGAAGACCCTGAAGAAGTAAGCGAAGTTCCCTTGCGCAAGTGCGGTCACGAGTTGACCGCACTTTTTCTTTTCTCGGCGTGTAATAATTTTGCGACATTTGCATAGTGTTGTATATAAAACACGGGACAGGCCGTTGTGGGCCCAAGCACGCGCTGTTTCTAAATATCTGTATAATTGGAAAATATGACCACTCCCAAGAGCATCTTGTTCGTGTGCACCGGCAATATCTTCAGGAGCCTCTCTGCGCAAGAGTGTTTCAAGAAATACCTTGCCGACAACGGCATTACCGACTGGACCGTCGGCTCCGCCGGAACAGTTGCCGATAAGGCTGAGCTTGATCCGAAGACGCTTGAGACGCTGCGATCGTTTGGTATAGAGAATGTCGTGCACGAACAGCGGCGACTCTCGCGCGAGATACTTGATGCCTATGACGTCGTCGTCGCTATGGCGGAGGACCACCTAGAGTTCATGAAATCGGAGTTTGATTACCGGTACGCTGTCCTCTTCAACGAGATGGCGGCGCACGGCCGCACTTCCGTGAGGAGTGTTGCCGACATTACTGGGGACTGGCAGGACAATCGGCCGGCTGTTGAAGACGCGATAGGACGCACGGTGAAGCATATCCACGAGAAGACGCCTGCCCTCTTTCAAAATGTTTCCGAGCGGTTCTACCTCTTCAGCGATTTTGTTGAGGGACGCGTGACCCATCGGAACGGCTACCCGCTCATTACGCTCCACGAGACGCCGCATTCAATCGCGTTCATGTCGGTAGATATCCCTCAAAACGAAGACGGACATGTGCTCGTCATACCGAAGACACGCTACCCCAACCTCTCGCTCATACCGGACGAGACACTGAAGGACATCTTCGCGTCAATCAAGAAGATAGGCGACGCGATCAACACGACGCACGGCGGCTACAATATCCTCCTCAACAACGGCTTAGACGCTGGGCAGTACATGATACACACTCACTTCCACATAATCCCTCGCAGAGAAGGCGACGGTATCAAGATGGAGGGCTGGAAGCACCCGAAGATAAGCCGCGAGGATTTCATAGAGCTCAACGAGAAGCTGAAGCAGGAAATAGAGCGCGTGGCTTCGTAGGACGTATTTCATGAACGTAATTCCCTCTCGTTCTACCTGCAGTGCGTGCGGCACAAGTCCGGTGAACCACCGCCTCTTCCGCGCCCTTAGCGTCTTTGACGAGGTACTCGCAAAGACGCTCGGCAGACTCTCTGCTGTCCTCAACAGCCCCCATGAACAGGCGGTGGCACACACACTCTACGGATGGCTAACCTCCCTGTTCCACGCATTCGGTCTCGTGACGTTTAACACTGACCCCTCGCGGGCGGCAAGCGGGCGCTCAGAACTCGTCTGGCACGAAGCGAACCGGCGCGGCATCCGCATGGAGCAACTCGTCTTCCGCGGGAAGCACTTGGAACAATATCGTGCGCAGGTTGACGATCGCTGGTTTTATTTTGACAGCATCCCTGTGCCGCCGCGCCTCATGCGAGAAGACACTTCGTGGATAGACGACAAACTACTGTTGGCAAAGCGACTTCACGAGCACGGACTACCCACACCACACGCACGATGCGTTACCTCATGGGGCGATGCGGAGGAGGCCTTCCACACCATGACGAAGCCCGTCATCGTGAAGCCTCGCCGAGGGTCGCGTGGCCGGCACACGACAACCCGCATCGGGACACTCGCAGAACTGCGCACCGCCTACGATCTCGCACAAGAGATAGCTCGTGAATTGGTGATAGAGGAGCACCTCTTCGGGAGCGTGTGTCGTGCGACCGTCGTCGGTGGCAA
>Ga0172379_10003572_pt1 | contig 24470 bp, 29 predicted proteins | sample GrowelOW334metaG_FD_119756 | JGI IMG/M metagenome (GOLD analysis project Ga0172379, IMG submission 119756) | Groundwater microbial communities from an aquifer near a municipal landfill in Southern Ontario, Canada - Groundwater well OW334 metaG | ecosystem: Environmental > Aquatic > Deep...
CGGCATCAAGCGCCTGTTCGAACTCTACGCGTCAGGACAGCATTCGCTGCGCTCACTCGTTGTCGAGGCGCATCGATCGGGTATTCGCACCCCAGCCGGCCGCACGCTCTCCAAGCACGCCATCGAGGCGATCCTCTCCAATCCATTCTATTGCGGCATCCTCAAGATCAGATCGACCGGGGAGACCTATCCGGGCGTCCACGCGCCAATCATCACCGCGGCACTCTACGAGGCCGTGCATGCGGTGAAGCTCGGCAAGGCCGGCAAGAAGATCGCCAAGCACGAGTTTCTGTATCGCGGCCTGTTTCGGTGTGCGGAGTGCTCACGCATGATTACGCCAGAGCGGCAGAAGGGCCATGCCTACTATCGCTGCCACACGCCGGAGTGTGCCACCGCAGTCCGCGAGGAAATGATCCATGCTGCCGTCCGGCGGCTGCTGTCGGGACTCGCATTCTCAGACGCCGACATGGGAACTATCGAGCAGGCGCTCGGTCGGTCCTTCGACGCCGGTGCCGTCAAGAACGAGCGCCAGACGCTCACCGTCCGCATCGACCAGGCAAAGGAACGGCTGTCTCGGCTGGCCGACGCCTTCATCGACCGGCACATCGACGAGGAAACCTTTCATGCGAAGCAGGAAGCTGCCCATCTGCAGCTCAGGCGGCTGGAGCAAGAACATGGTGCTGCCCAGCATGCCAGTGTGCAGCTTGACCATGCGGCGAAGTTCCTCGAACTCGTGCGCAGCCTTGCACGGCTTTTTGAATCGTCGGAGGTGGCCGAAAAACGCATCATCGTCGATCTCGCGACTTCGAACCGCTGGCTTGACCGAAAAGACGTCGTGCTGGAGCCGTCAGATTGGCTGTTGCCACTCAAAAACGCGGCGACTGTCGGGACTGGTGACCTTACGGGGATTCGAACCCCGATTTACGCCGTGAGAGGGCGTTGTCCTAACCATTAGACGATAAGGCCGAAGTGAGGAAGAGAAAATAAATGCATTTATTTTCTTGCCCCGAACGAGGTCTTACATTTCGAATATAAGGCCTGCTTTGCTGGCATATAGTCGTCGCTCGCTCGGAACCAAAGCTAAAGCTTTATTCGCTCGCTTCGCTAGACTATAAGGCCGTGGGTAACAAGATACAACAAAAAAGTATAAAAATAAAGAGCTGTTGTATAGTAGAGCCTATGAGAAAAGTGCTCGGCTCGGAATTTTTTGAGCGGCCTACCACAACCGTGGCCCGTGATTTGCTAGGGAAATTTTTGGTGCGAAAAGTAGGAGGAAAGGAGTCGGCGCTTATGATAACCGAGACAGAGGCCTACGACGGCCCGCCTGATCTGGGGAGCCACTCGGCTCGAGGCCACACCGCGCGCACCGAAGTGCTCTTCGGGCCCGCAGGCATCTGGTATGTCTACATCATCTACGGTCTCCACGATATGCTCAATATAGTGACCAAACGGGATGGAGCGGCGGTGTTGATCCGCGGTACAGATGGGTACCCCAAGCCCGGCACGCTCACCAAAGCATTACGCGTCACACGCGCATTAAACCAAAAACCCGCGAGCCGAAAAACCGGTCTCTGGGTCGAGGACAGGGGAATAAAAATTCCTAAAAAAGACATCGAGGCAACACCGCGCATAGGTATTGCTTACGCGGGCGAGTGGGCCGAAAAGCCTTGGCGATTTGTCGTTAAAAAATAGATGCGGGTGCCGCGCCACGAGTGCGTTATGATAGGGGTAAGGTAACCTATTTCATTTTATGAAACCCAACAAAATACAGCTCGTGTTTGTGGTGCTGCTCGCGCTCGCTCTAGGCGTATATCTGCTGCTTCAAACTCCGGCCAAGCCCATAGGCGGCGAGCGCGATGCGCACGGTTGCCTCACCCCCGCGGGGTACAGTTTTAACGAAGACGTTGGCGCGTGCCTGCGCGTTTTCGAAATGACACCCGACATTTTGCAGGCTGCAAAAATAGCGGTTGAGAGTGTGGGGCAGGGCTACGCGCTCACAGTCGTATCATTTAACTCCTTTGAGGAGCCGGGCGCATACGACATCGTGCTCGAGCGCGGCGAGGAGCGCACCAAAGAGACCGTCTACATCCGCCAGGGCGAGGCGGTTGCTCCAAAAAACGTGCAGCTCTTCTACTACGACCCGGCAAAAGACAGGGATGCAAGCGGCAACGTGCTGTGCAGCCGGCAGGGTCTTGTTGCGATTGAGCGCGCAGTGTCTCCCGACAGCATCGTTGAGGATGTGGTGCGCCTCCTGCTTAAGGGGGAGATAACCGAAGGGGAGGCGGCGCAGGGCGTATCTTCTGAATATCCGCTTGAAGGACTTTCGCTCGTTTCTGCGGAGCTTGCGGCAAAGGGAGTACTTACTCTCACGTTTGATGATGCTCAAAACAAGACTGTGGGAGGCGCGTGCCGCGTCGGCGTACTCTGGTTTCAAATAGAGGCAACAGCGCTCCAGTTCCCCGGGGTGGCAAGCGTTACGTTTATGCCCGAAGAGCTCTTCCAACCGTAGCGCTCGATCCGGAGTTTTTGGTGCGAAATAATTTTATCAACCCCGTGTACTAACTAGTGAAGGCTAGGGTACGAATGCCATGCGTATCTTTTGCCGATCATGGCGCTTATCAGGCTAACTTCACTAATAGGTATGCAGATAAAACAAAAATTCACCAAACATATCGTTGCTCTCACGGCGCTGTCCGTGGTGGGTGCAGGGGCAGGGGTGGGTGCGCTCGCGAGCGCACAAACGGCGACTGATGCCTCTGGCGCAGCCGCGGCTGCGCAGCAAACAAACGAGCATCGCGGTATGCCCGGCGAGCGGGGCGGGCGTCACGGGCATGGCCAGGGCGCACACGGCACCGTGAGCGCCATCAGCGGCACGACACTTACCATCACGCGCGAAGACGGTACCACCTACACCGTTGAGGCGGCAAATGCCAAGGTATCCAAAGTAGTCGAGGTCAGTGTTTCGGATATAAAAGTGGGCGATCGAGTCGATGCTCACGGCAGCATATCCGGCACGACCGTCACAGCCGATCACATCATGACCGGCCTTCCCGAGAAGCCGGCAGACGCCCCTAAACAGCAGTAGGCGCAATATTTTTCCCGATACACAAAAGCCCCGAGTACGGGGCCTTTGTGTATGAAATATTCCGGATGCGTCGGGTGTACTATACCGAGGTGGAGGCAGGCCAAACACAATTAAGCGATGAGGAGGTGGCGAAGCGTGTCCAGGAGGGCTCGCGTGAGCATTTTGGCATCTTGGTTGAGCGCTACGAACCGCGCCTCTTGCGCTATGGGAGAAAGTTCATTGCAAGTAATGAGGATATAGAAGACATTGTGCAGGATATATTTATTAGCTGCTATCAAAACCTTAAAGGTTTTGATGCGGGGAAAAAATTCTCACCGTGGATCTATCGCATTGCGCATAACGCATTTGTAAACGGGTTACGCAAACGCAAAAAAAGCCCGCTTATCTTTGTCGACTTCGATATGTTGGTGGCGCACCCGGCCTATGAAGACCCGGCTCCCCGCGAGCGCGAAGAGGCAGAGATGAAGCGGATGATCGAGCAAGGTTTGAGCGAGCTAAAGCCCAACTACCGCGAAGTGCTCGTGCTCTACTACCTCGAAGAACTTTCATACAAAGAGATCGCCGACATTATCAAAGTACCAACCGGCACCGTGGGCATCAGGCTCAAACGGGCAAAAGAAGCGCTCAAGGCAGTATACGAAAAACTCAATCTCAACTATGGAGCATAACGAACATCACACGCTTAAAGAGAAGATTCTTAGCACCATTAATGCAAAGGGGCTTTCGATGCATCCAAAATATTATTTTTGGCTCCGCGTAGCTGCAATAACCGTGGTGTCTGTGGCCGCTCTCCTTATCTCTGTCTTTATCTTCAACTTTATTCTCTTTAGTATCCGTCTAAATAGTCACGACGCATTCCTTTCCTTCGGGCCGCGCGGATGGGGAGCATTCCTCTACTTTTTCCCGTGGGAGCTCCTTACCCTCGAAGTGGTACTCGTGGGCTTGCTCCTGTGGCTGTTGCGCCAGTTTCGTTTCGGCTACCAAAGCCCTCTACTCTATATGCTGCTCGGACTCTTTATCATCACCTTCGCAGCCGGCCTAATGCTCGACCGCACTACCGGCATTAATGAGCGTTTCTTGCGCGATGCCGACAACCGCAGGCTCCCGCCTCCTTTTAATGAATTTTATGGTCATGCACGCCGCGTGCCGCCGCCGGGAAGCGGCGTGTGCACTTGTACTATCGTTTCTATAAACGGCAGTACGCTCATTGTGTCGAACCCGCGCGCCTCTTCGACGCAGCTGACGGCAATACTGCCTCCAAATGACGCGCGGGCCACCAGCTCAAATCTTAAGGTAGGGGACACGGTCTTTATCGCCGGGGAGCGCCACGATGAGACGATCAATGTGTTTGGTCTCCGCAAGCTATTTATTGACGATCGGATGAAATAATTTTTATGAACATTTTTAAAACGTTGGTGCGGCAGGGGAAGAAGATTATTCCGATTTTTGAGACGGCTAAGAAATACGCGTTCGCTCATCCGTTTATGAGTGCTGCCGCAGTGCTTGTCGTGCTTGGGCTCGGATGGTGGGGCGGCTCGGCTATGATGCAGGGTTCGGCGCAAACTCGCTATGTGCTTGGCAGCGTCGAGCGCGGCACCGTTATCGCGTCGATCTCAGGCTCAGGCCAGGTGTCTGCGTTGCGACAGGTCGATATGAAGCCCGAAGTGTCTGGCACGGTTGTGTACGTTGCAGTAAAGGCGGGAAACACGGTTAAAAAGGGGCAGCTTCTCGTGCAGATTGATTCTACCGATGCGCAAAAAGCGTTGCGCGATGCGCAGAACAATCTCGAGACCGCCAAGCTCAATCTCGAAAAGCTGCTCGCGCCGGCAAGCGGACTCTCGCTCATCCAGGCGCAAAATGCAGTTTCTAACGCCGAGGATTCGCTTGCAAAAGCATATGTCACCGGCCAAAACGACATCACCGAAGTATTTTTGGATATGCCCGACCTCATGACGAGTCTAAAGGATATCGTGATAGGCACGAGCGCGTCGCGCGGCAGTCAATGGAACATCGACTACTACCAAAACGCCATTGCCAACTATGATGAAAAGGTGCTCGTCTATCGCAACAATGCATACGAATCGTTTGTTGCTGCCCAGGCAGCCTACGACGCCTCGTTTGTAGAGTACAAAGCGATGAGCAACTCGCCGAGTACCATGACCATAGAGGAGATGACGCAAAAGACGTACGATGCGGTCAAAAAAATCTCCGAGGCGCTCAAGAGCGTCAACACGTTTGTGCTGCTTTATAGCAACACTCTCACCAACCGCAATCAAACCCCTGCAAGTGTGGCAACTGCGGCGCTGACCACACTTGCATCCGATATCCAGACAACCAACAGCACACTCTCTGCGCTCCTGTCGGATACGAGCAGCTTTAAGAGTGGCAAACAGAGCCTCGTGGAAAAGCGAGAGACGCTCGAGGATTTGGTGAACGGCCCTGACGAGCTCGATGTGCGCTCCGACACGCTCACAGTGGGGCAACGCGAGGATGCGGTGCTCGATGCGCAGCAGACGCTTGCCAAGTACTACATTCGTGCGCCGTTTGACGGCAGTGTCGCCTCAGTCGATGTGTATGCGGGAGACAGCGCGGGCAGTGCGTCGGTGGTGAGCCTCATCACGCCGCAGCAAATGGCAACGCTCTCGCTCAATGAGGTTGACGCGGCAAAGGTGGTGGTGGGCAACAAAGCGACGCTCACCTTTGATGCGATAGAAGACCTAACACTCACCGGTACCGTGGTGCAGATAGATGCGGTCGGCACCGTCTCTCAAGGGGTGGTGAGCTACGAAATTAAAATCGCCTTCGACTCCCAGGACGCGCGGATCAAGCCGGGTATGACGGTTAATGCGGTGGTGCAAACTGTAATTAAACAGGATGTGCTCAGGGTCCCCACGAGCGCAGTTAAAACGCAAAACGGAGTCAGTTATGTGCAAGTGTTTGACCCGGCGCTCAAGGAGACCGGAGGCACACAAGGCATTGCGGCAAGTGTGTCGCCGACTCGTGTTGAGGTAGAGGTCGGGATTTCCGACGACGCGAATATCGAAATCATCTCCGGATTAACAGAGGGTCAGCAGGTGGTGACCCGCACCATTACCGGCTCCTCAGCAAAGACAACGACCAGCCCTAGCCAAAATGCGTTCGGAGGTTCGGGAGGTATACGCCTATGATAGAGGTCAAAGATTTAACCAAAACATACGGTTCCGGAGAGACCTCATTTCAGGCGCTCAGGGGAGTCTCATTCACCATACAAGATGGAGAATTTGTGGCCATCATGGGGCCGTCGGGATCGGGCAAATCGACGCTGATGAACATCCTTGGCTGTCTGGATACGCCGACCTCGGGCACTTACCACCTCGATGGGAAAAATGTCTCGATGCTCGATGATGACGAGCTTGCCCGCATCCGCAGCGAAAAAATCGGTTTTGTATTTCAATCGTTCAACCTGTTGCGCCGCACCACCGTGCTGCGCAACGTAATGCTGCCTCTCCTCTATGATGAAAAAATTCCCATTGCAGAGCGCGAGGCTCGCGTGGGCGCAGCGATAGAAGCTGCAGGCCTCGAGAAGCAATTTTACGACCATCTCTCCAACCAGCTCTCCGGCGGGCAGATACAGCGCGTGGCGATAGCCCGCGCACTGGTAAACGACCCGGCGTTAATTTTAGCCGACGAGCCGACCGGCAACCTTGATACAAAAACGGGCGAAATGGTGCTTGAAACGTTTGTCCGGCTCAACGAGGAGCATGGCCGCACCATTGTGCTCATCACCCACGAACACGACATTGCCCGGCACGCAAAACGCATTATGACTATGCGCGACGGGTGCATCGTGTCGGACGTAAAAAATTAACCTATGAATATCGCTGACACACTCAACGAAACATACACTGCACTCTCGGCGAATAAAGCTCGCTCGGGGCTCACCATACTCGGCATTGTGATCGGCATCTCGTCGGTTATCGCCATGGTGTCGGTCGGGAGCGGCGCTTCAGAATCAATTTCATCGCAGATCCAGTCGCTCGGCTCCAACCTTATCCAAATCAGCCCGGGCGCGCAGCGTACAGTGGGAGGTTTCGGCGCTTCAAGCGGCCGCGGCGGGGCAAAGACGCTCACGCAGGCCGACGCAGATGCTATAGGGGAAGAGGTCTCCGGGATACTCGCGATCTCTGCCGAGGTGTCGAGCCGTTACCAGGTGACCGCAAAAGGCACCAACACCAATACGAGCGTCAACGGCGTATCGAGCACCTACGCAAGCGTCCGCAATGTCGAGATGGCTGAAGGTTCGTTCATCAATGATTCACAAAACGATTCAGCATCAAAAGTTGCGGTTTTGGGGCCTACGACCCGCGATGACCTGTTTGGCGAAGATGCAGAGGACGCGGTGGGGCAGTCGGTGCGCATCCAAGGTATGGAGTTTAAGGTGATCGGCATCACACAGTCCAAGGGAGGCTCCGGCTTTAGCAATGCCGACGACATTATCTACATACCCGCCAAGAGCGCGCAGCGTTACCTCTCGGGAGACCAATATCTCACCTCAATTAGTGTGCAGGCAGAAAGTGCAGAGGTGATGGAGCAGGTGCAGACAGACATTACCGCACTGCTGTTAGACCGGCACCACATGAGCGATGAGGCGTCGGCCGACTTCTCAGTGCTCAACCAGGCTGACATCTTGGAGAGCGCATCAAGCATAACGACCACGCTCACCTACCTGCTCGCGGCGATAGGCGGTATTTCTCTCTTGGTGGGAGGTATCGGCATTATGAATATGATGCTGACGACGGTTACCGAGCGTACCCGCGAAATCGGTCTGCGCAAGGCGCTCGGCGCTCGTCGCCGCGACATCAGTACGCAATTTTTGGTTGAGGCAATAGCGCTCACGCTAGTGGGCGGCGTCATCGGTATTGCACTCGGCTGGCTTATCTCGGTGGTGATCAATATGACCGGCCTGGTAGCTACCAACGTCTCTTTCATCTCTATTGTTGTCGCATTCGGCGTGTCTGCGCTCACTGGCATCGTGTTTGGATACTATCCAGCACGCCGTGCCGCGAGCCTCAATCCGATTGATGCACTCCGGTATGAGTAAAGAATTGTTACAAGATTAAAAAATATCGTATGAAAAATAAAAAAATAATTGTAGGTGTGGTTGCAGCGGTGCTCCTTGGTGCAGGATTTGGCGGGGGCTATGCAACGGCAAAATTGCAGACACCTGCACAGCCCGGTTTTGGCAACTTCCCAAACGGGCAGGGTACTGCGCGTACCGGAGCGCAGGGCTTGATGCGAACAAATGGCGGGTTCGTTTCGGGAGAAATACTCTCCAAAGATGCGGGCAGTATCACCGTCAAGATGCAAGACGGCAGCACCAAAATAATCCTCATCGGTGCCTCGGCGCAGGTCCTCAAGAGCACGCAGGGGTCAGGCGAGGATCTTGTGGCAGGTGTGAACGTCACGGTGACCGGCTCGATCAACAGTGACGGCAGCATCACCGCACAGTCGGTACAGATCCGCCCAGCCGGTATAATGCCCATAGGTTCAACAACACCGCGCCAATAGGCAAGAAACCCCCCCCTACGCATGCGTGATATACTGGGGCCATACACGTTAACGGCCTTAGTTGTATGAACAAAAAAGCACTTTGGATTATCGGGGCAGTGGTCGTGATCGCAGCGGCAGCAGGCGCCTTTTTCTACTTTAATCAAACTCCGGGCGGCATAGCGACGATCGGCAACACCTCGCTTCGTAGCCTCCTTGCAGGCACCGCATCGCAGAAATGCACTTTCGACAACGGCGAGTCGAGCGGCACTATCTATGTGGGGGCAGGCAAGATGCGCGGCGACTTTACCTCAAAGACCGGCGAAGCGACGGCACAGAGCCATATGGTGGTCTCTAACAATATGACCTACATTTGGATCGACGGTATGAACCAGGGTTATCGTATGCCGTTTGAAGATATGTCAGGCTCGGGCGCATCCAATGGCCAGGGTATCGACGCGGATGCGCGCGTAGCGACCAACTGCGAGCCGTGGCAGGCAAATGAAGCAATGTTTGCGCTCCCGACCGACGTAACCTTCAACGCGCTCCCGTCGGCAGCTTCGACGCAGCAAAACACCCCCTCTGCAGACACCAGCGCTGCAGCCGCAGCTTCAGAGGGCAAGGGCGGCCCCGCAACCTATGCCGAGCAGCAGTGTGCCGCTTGCAATATGATCACCGACCCGACCGCTAAGGCACAGTGCATCGCATCGTTTGATTGCCCCGCCAACTAACGGGCAGCCGTTTCTTCATGAGCGTTCTTGTTGATGAACTAAAAAAAATTATAGAAGGGGAGGTGCTCGACACGCCCGAGGTGCTCGAGCGCGCCTCCCGCGACGCAAGCCTCTTTCGCGTCGTGCCCGAGGTGGTGGTGTATCCAAAAAACGCCAAAGACGTTGAGGCGCTCGTGCAGTTTGCGACTCAAAAAAAACAGGTGCCCAAGAGCACCATCTCGCTCACCGCGCGCGCTGCCGGCACCGATATGTCGGGCGGGCCGCTCAACGACTCGATCATTCTCGACACCACTAAATATCTAAACCGCCTTATCGAGGTGAGCGAAGCGTCAGCCACAGTGGAGCCGGGGATGTTTTTTCGTGATTTTGACCGCGAGACAAAGAAAAAAGGCGTGGAGCTCCCGAGCTACACCGCCTCGCGCGAGCTCAACGCCGTGGGCGGTATGGTGGGCAACAACTCCGGCGGAGAAAAGAATTTAAAATACGGCAAAACCGCGCGCTATGTAGAGGAGCTCGATGTGGTGCTTGCCGATGGGCACGTGCATACGCTCAAAAATCTTTCGGGCGAGGCGCTTACACAAAAGCTTGCCGAACAGTCGTTTGAGGGCGAGCTCTACCGCAAGGTTGCGGCGCTCGTGGGCACCCCTGCACACCAACAAACAATTAAAGAGGCGACCCCGCAGGTTGAAAAAAATTCTTCAGGCTACGCGCTGTGGGATGTGGGCGACGGCAAAAATTCGCTCAACCTAGCGCGCCTTATGGTGGGCGCGCAGGGGAGCCTCGGCATCATCACGCGCATCAAGTTCTCTTTAGTGAAGCCCAAACCCTATGCGGCGATGACCGTGCTCTTTTTAAACTCGCTCGCCGAGCTCGGCGAGGTGGTGCCCGAAGTCCTCAAGACAGGGCCCGACAGCTTTGAGTCATACGACGACCACACTTTTGCTATCGCCGTTAAATATTTCCCCGAGTTTGCCGCGCAGATGAAGGCGGGGATAATCTCACTCGGCTTTTCTTTCTTGCCCGAAATGTGGATGATGCTCACCGGCGGCATCCCGAAGCTTGTGTTGATGGTGGAGTATCGCGCCGACTCTCAAGCGGAGGCGCTGAAGTCGGCGGAGGATCTGGCCGCGCATATTAAGGCGCAGCGCGGGCATGTGGGCGTGCGCGTGGCAAAAGATGAGAAGGCGGCGCGTAAGTTTTGGGTGGTGCGCCACGAGAGCTTTAACCTACTGCGCAAAAAGGTGCGGGGCAAGCGCACAGCACCCTTTATCGACGACTTTGTGGTGCCCCCGGCAACGCTCCCCGAGTTTTTGCCCAAGCTCGAAGCAATCCTTTCAAAATACGATTTCATTTACACGGTGGCCGGCCATGTGGGCGACGGCAACTTCCATATCATCCCGCTCGTTGACCCTAAGCGCGCCGACACGGCAAAGATGATCGATGAGCTTAGCCACAAGGTCTACGACCTGGTGCTTGAGTTCCACGGCTCAATCTCGGGCGAGCACAACGACGGCCTTATCCGCACACCCTATGTCGAAAAAATGTTTGGGCCGGATATGTACGCGCTCTTCCTTGAGACCAAAAAAATCTTCGACCCGCTCAACATCTTCAACCCCGGCAAAAAGGTAGGTACCAACTTCTCCGACGCGCTCGCAAAACTCGACCTGCCTGCGCAGGCAGGCCTGCCCAGGGTGCAAAAATAAATAAAAATACAGATTTATGTATCTTGTGTACGGATAAATGTAAAAAGGGGAGTATACTTATTCTTATATGGAGCCGTTGGCCTCAAAAATACGCCCGACATCGCTCGATGAGTTTGTGGGGCAGGAGCACCTGGTGGGGCCGGGCAAGCCCTTGCGCGAGGCTATCGAAGGCAAGCACCTCTTTTCGTTTTTGCTATGGGGGCCGCCGGGGAGCGGCAAAACCACTTTGGCGCGCATTTATGCCAACGCTTTAGACGCCGATTTTTATGAGCTCTCGGCTGTCGACTCTGGCAAAGAGGACATTAAAAATATTGTGGGCAAACGAGGGAGTTTACAGTTTGGTAAACCCAAGGTCCTTTTTATCGACGAGATACACCGCTTCAACAAAGCGCAGCAAGATTTCCTGCTCCCGTTTGTCGAAAGCGGGCAGCTCACCTTTATAGGTGCCACCACCGAAAACCCGTCGTTTGAGATTATCCCCGCGCTCCTCTCGCGTGCACGCGTGTTTGTGCTTAATGAGCACAGTGAGGCAGATATGGAGGCGATTTTTAAGCGTACAAAGCTTAAGGTGCCAAAGGCTGCACAAGACTGGTTGATAAATTATGCGGCAGGCGATGCCAGACAGGCGATCTCTGTCTTGGAGAATACTCAAAATCTCTACGGCAAAATTTCTCTTGAAACTTTGAAGGAGGCGGTGCAGAGCAAGCATATCCGCTACGATAAAAAAGGAGAGGAGCACTACAACACCATTTCGGCGTTCATTAAATCGATGCGCGCGAGCCAGCCCGACGCGGCGCTCTACTACCTGGCGCGGATGATCAAAGCAGGGGAGGACCCGCTCTTCATTGCGCGGCGGATGGTGATCTTCGCCAGCGAAGACGTGGGGCTCGCGCAGCCGACGGCCTTGGTGGTAGCCAACGCCGTCTTTGAAGCGTGCAAAACCATCGGCTACCCCGAGTGTCAGCTCAACCTAGCGCACGGCGTTGCATATTTGGCGCAATGTAAGAAAGACCGCTCAGCAAACGACGCGATTTTGGAGGCGCTCTCTGATGTTGAGAAACTTGGCAACCTGCCTATCCCTATGAACATCCGCAATGCGCCGACAAAACTGATGAAGGAGGTAGGCTACGGTCGGGGCTATAAAAAATATGATACCGAAAGCTATTTGCCCGAGAAGTTGAAGGGGAAGAAGTATTTGAAGAAACCAAAAGAAGAAAAACCAGAGAAATAAAAAAATAAGCGGGCGCCCTAGTGGACGCCCGCTTTCGTCGCTTCGAAGAGGTCGCGCTGCACAGCTTCGTCGAGCGGATGTGCCCGCTCGATGTCGTGGGAAGCCACTTTTGCTTCCTCGGCTAGAGTCTCGCGCTCGCGCTTGGCCTGGGTCTTCTTGTTGCGCTCGGAGAGCATCTTGGCCACGGCGCGTATGTAGGATTCTTCGCGCCGCTCGGTCATTGGGCCGTTGCGCCGCTCGTAGGCCCACAGTGCCTGCGAGGCCGCTTGGCGCGGCGTGAAGCCCTGCCGTGCAAGCCGGGTGAAGCCGGCTTCGTTTGCTATGCGCCGGAGCGCGGCGAAGTCGACAGGGACTCCAACCTTCTCCTGCGCGTAGCTGTACCCGGTCAACACCTCTTCATCACTGAACTCACTAAACGTAGTAACCTGCGCCATGGCAAGCTCCTTTGTTTGTGTTGTGTGAAAGTACCAAACTACTAACTATCAAAAGTATACCACAAAACACCCCACTTTGCAAGTGGGGTGTTGAAAACTCAACAGGAGAAGGGGAGTTAGGCGAAGGATGCGTCGACCACCTCTTTAACCAATGCACCGTCGGCGCGGCCTTTAAGCTCCTTCATAAGCCCGCCCATAAATTGATTTTTCTGCTCGGCGGTTACTCCTTGCTCTGCAATTTTTGCTTTAACCAAGCTTTCAATCTCTTCGCGGCTCATCTGCGCAGGGAGAAGAGAAGTGAGGATGTCGAGCTCGGCTTGCTCGCTAGCTACCAAATCTTCGCGCCCGCCCGCGCGAAACTGCTCGATGGAGTCTTTGTGCTGCTTTGCCGAGCGGGAGATGAGGCCCATTACCTCCTCTTCGGTGAGCACGCCGTCGGGGCCGCGTTGCTTGGCAACGAGCTCGTTGGTGCACGCAGCCGAGAGCGCGCGCATAACCGCGAGGCGCACCGGGTCCTTAGCCTTCATTGCGGCGATAACCTCTGCTTTTATATCCGCTTGTGTCATATAAGAGCGATTATAGCAGAACGGTGTTAAAATGCAGTATATGACCGACACATTGTTGATAGGGCTTGCGGTGCTTCTTTTGGCCAACTTAGTGGTGGTTTTTTTGTTGTGGCGTCGCGGGCAGCAGCCGGCAGTGGTTGAGGATACACAGAGTATGTTGCTGCTTCAAAATCAACTGGCAGAGCTTACTCGCGCGATGGACCAAAAGCTCGGCGAAGGTACCCGAAGTATGTCGGAGTTTATGGTGAGCCAGTCTGACCAGGGGCAGCGGCTTATGTCGACTATCTCCAAACAGGTGTCCGACCAGCTTGTTGAGGTGGTGAGGGGAGTGACAGAGACAAAAGAGTCGACCAAACAGATGCTCACTATCGCCGAGCAGCTTAACAACCTTGAAAAAGTTTTAAAAAATCAAAAACAGCGCGGCAACTTAGGCGAAGCGTCTCTCGAGCTTGTGATGAGCAACATTTTGCCGCCGGGCGCATACGCAATGCAGTATGAGTTCCCGGGCGGGGAGACTGTCGACGCGATAATCCGCACCAAAGAGGGCTTTATCCCGGTTGACGCAAAATTCCCGCTCGAAAACTATACGAGGATCCACGATGAGAAGGATGATGTGCGCCGCGCGGAGTTTGAAGAGGCGTTTAAACGCGACCTCAAAAAGCGCATCGACGAGACCAGTAAATATGTGCGCCCCAAAGACGGCACGCTGCCGTTTGCGTTTATGTATATCCCGGCCGAGGGGATCTATTACGACTTGCTCAACGATGGCATCGGTGCGGTCAACACCCGCAATCTGATCGACTATGCGCAAAACGAGCGCAAAGTGATCATCGTTTCGCCCACCACCTTTGCCGCCTACCTCCAGTCGGTGCTCTACGGCTTTAAGGCGTTTAAGATCGAGGAGACAGCAAAAGATATAGCCAAGAACGTGGAGGCGCTCTCAAGGCACCTCAACGCCTATCAGGATTACTACAACAAGCTGGGGAATGCGCTTTCAACCACGGTCAACCATTGGAACGCCGGCTCCAAAGAGCTTGGTAAGATCGACAAAGACGTGCTCAAGATCACCGGAACCTCGGCCAGCCTTGAGGTCGGGGCGCTCGACAAGCCTCTTTTGGAGGGTAAGGAGTAGCGAAAAGAAAAAGGTCCGGATTACTCCGGACCTCGGTGATGCCTACTTGGGCATCGGTAGCTTCTCTGCGGCTTTGAGAAGCAATTTTGCAATCGCGCCCTGTGCATTTTCGGGCACGTGGTCGTTGCAGGAGGGGTCCCATTCCTGGAGACCCCATCGAGTGATGTAGCAGGTCGGCTTGTTCGTACAGCCAGGGTGCCAACAAATGGCTCCCTCGGTGCATCCCCAGCCCACAACCCGGTACTCCGACTCGAAGATCTTGTCCATCGCTTTTCTCCGCGCGATGTGTGCGACGGCGGCTGCCGGCGCATCCTCTCGAAAGAAGATAGCAAGAAGTCAGTTTGTCTCAAGCTGGAGCTTTGCGTACGCCGCCCGATAGAGCGGCTCGGCCCTCGGATCGTAAGAATAGCCGCGTGAATCTTTGGGCTGTCCCTCGATATACTGCGCGCGGCTCGGTGAGCCTGGGCAGACGACCTCACCGTTTTCGATGACGGGAAGAAAGTGCCGATCCGACATGAGGTGATCGAGTGAGAAACCGTTCACTTCGCCGTCGATGAGGACGGCATCGTTATTCCGTTCGACCTCGCGGCCGCATTTGTCGCAGTGGTATACGAACATGAGAGTCTCCATCTGTTGGAAGTGCGTTGCCGCACCTCCTTGGATGAAGTTCATTCCGAAAAAAGATGCGGTAGTTGAGTCAAAGCCTTTCGGCTATCTTCGTCGCATATGTTCCTCCATTACAGCTCCAATCCATAAGACTTTTCCCAAGCGTACTCGACGAGTTCGTCGAGTTCGGCTTTCCCGGCATCGTAACCGAGAAGAAACGAAAGAGAGTAACTCGAGCGGTGCCAATAGCGGATCCGATTTCCATCAAATCCGTAGGCATAGCCCTCGTCCCACTTCTCCTTTCCCTGGGGGTCTTTCGGACGACTGCTGTGGTTTGTAGTCATGACTACCTCCTGCTTGTGAGCAGAAGGAGCCAAGACCATCTTGGTATCTGTTTCTGCTCGATAAAGAACGACAAAAACATATTACATAATTTATTTAGAAAGTCAATAGTCTGGAATGGGCCTAAATCGCCTAGGCTTGCCTTTTTTCTAAAATAGGCTATATTTCTGGGATGGAAAAGGAGTTTGCTGTTATAGAGACCGGCGGGAAACAGTATATGGTTTCCGAGGGTCAGACCGTAAAAATCGAGAAAATCAAAGGCGATTTTAAAGCCGGCGACTCGGTTGTCTTTGATAATGTGCTCCTCGTCGACAACGGCAAAGACACCACTATCGGTATGCCCTATATCAAGGGAGCTTCGGTAGAGGCCGAGATCACTAAGATCGGCCGCGCCCCGAAGGTTGTAGTTATCAAATACAAAGCAAAGTCCAACTACTTTAAGAAGCGCGGCCACAAACAACCGTTTTTTGAGGTCAAAGTCCTCGCGATCAAATAAAGGCTTCGCAAAAACCCCGCCATTGACTGGCGGGGTTTTTGTTTGTATTGTTTTTTCCAGAAGTTCAGTCACCACTCACACACCACTCACACGAGAAAGGAATTGACTATGTTTAAGCGGTTATCGTCCGTCTTGATCGCGATGGACTCGTTTTTGATCGAGCGAGTCTTGGAGCCGGCGCTGTGGAGAGTTGAGTACTACACCGGCCGGAACAACTTCTGGTATGCGAAGATCTTCCTTGCGCTGTACTTTGCAGGGGTCATGGCTCCTGCTTTCGATTGGTTCGAGCAAGGGCCTTTCGGTGCCGGTGTGTTTGTGGCGCTGGGTCTGATGATCGCGGGTGCGACCTGGTCCCAGTACTTTCTCATAGTTACGGCCGAGCGTAAGCAGCGCCCGGGCCTCCGCAACTATTACAGGCTCTTTTGGTATGCACGGTACACAATGGTACTCTGTTGTTGTGTGATTGGCATCCTACTCTGGATTCCAAAGATATTGTTGGTAGTTTCCTTTGTTGGCGCATGCTCCGTGCATTATTTCATCGCTTGCTCCCCGATGCCGCCTAAGTGGAAGGAGGCGCGAGAAAAGAAGGCGCAGGAGCGAAAGCTCGTGGCTGAGGGCGCCTGACGAAAAGGCCCGACGGGGAATCCCGCCGGGCCTTTATTTTTTATCTAATTGCGGCTCGAGAGAGCGCTTGCGATGGTGTCCGGGTCGGCATACTCGAGCTCCGAGCCGGTAGAGAGGCCGCGGCCAAGGCTTGAGATTTTAAAACCAAACCCTTCAGTCATTGGCATCAGTTTTTCTTGGAGTATAAGGCGCGTGTGGTCGCCCTCGGTGGTGGCCGAGAGGCCAAGGATCACTTCTTTAAGTACATTTTTTGAGCCGTCTTCGTCGACGCGCTTTACGAGCTCGTGCACGCGCACATATTTGGGCACCTCCTCGCTTGCAAGCGGGATAGTACCGCCGAGGCACAGGTAGACGCCCTTGTAGCCCGAGCGCTCGATGTTGTCGATGTCAGCATCCTTCTCGACGATAAAAAGGGTAGAGCGGTCGCGGGTTGCGGAGCCACAAATGGCGCACAGGCCGTTTTGCGCGCTGTCATTTTTAACAAACCACCTGAAGCACTGTTTACACTGGCCGGTTTGCACCCCGAGGTCGCGGATAGCCTGCGCAAGCTCGCTTCGAAGCGCCTGCCGCTCAGAGAGGAGATAGTGCACGAAGCGCCGCGCTTGGCGCGGCCCGATGCCCGGGAATTTTTCAAATAGTTGAGTGAGTCTGTCTATCGAATCCATGTGTACTAAAAATCCTGCGCAGCCGCTTCAAAGACGCCGAAGTCGCTCTTCTCAAGCGAGTTAAAGGTGGTGCGCTTGTCGTCGAAGAAGAGTTCAACCTTGCCCACCGGGCCGTTGCGGTGCTTCTCGATCAAAATCTCGGCGATGCCCGGGCGATCGGAGTTTTCTTTATTTATTTTGTCGTCGCGATGGATAAACATCACCACGTCGGCGTCTTGCTCGATCGAGCCCGAGTCGCGCAGGTCCGAGAGGCGAGGTTTGCCGCCACGCTGCTCCACAGCGCGGCTCAGCTGCGAGAGTGCCAAGACCGGCACATCCATCTCGCGCGCCAAATTTTTAAGCGAGCGGGAAATTTCGGTCACTTGCTGCACGAGGTTGTCGGATGCGCGGGTCTGCGTTGGCGCCAAAAGCTGGAGATAGTCGACCACAATGAGGTCGAGCCCGTGCTCGCGCTTAAGGCGGCGCGCCACCGAGCGCATCTTGAGGATATTGTTGCCCGGCTGGTCGTCGATGTAGATAGGTGCGCGCGAGAGGCGGTCGTAGGCGTCGCGGATGCGCACAAAGTCGTCGCCGCCCTCGCTCACGCGGCCGGTGCGCAGGCTCCACGAGTTTACTTTGGCCTCCGCGGCGACCATACGGTCAACCAGCTGCTGTGCCGACATCTCAAGCGAGAAAAAGCCGACGGTAGTGCCGTGTTGTATGGCGCTTTGGCGCGCGATGTCGAGCGCGAGCGTTGTTTTACCCACCGAGGGGCGCGCCGCGAGGATGATGAGGTCGGATTTTTGAAAGCCGGCGAGCATATTGTCGAGCTCGCGAAAGCCGGTGCGCACGCCGCGCAACTCGTCTTTGCTTGCCTGGAGGCGCTCAAAATTTTCCCACGCCTTAGCGAGAGTCTCCTTCATCGAAGAAAATTTGCTAAGAGACGGAGTCTCGGTCACCTGGTAAATTTTTTTCTCTGCACGATCGAGCGTCTCTTCAAGCTCCTCGGCTTCGTCGAAGCCGAGTTCGGCCACATACTCGCCGGCGTCGATGAGGTTGCGCAGCATATACTTCTTTTGCACCTGCGCGGCATAGTACGCGGCGTTGGTAGCGGCCGGCACCGCCGACACGAGCTCGCCTAGGTAAGGGACACCGCCCACTTGATCGAGCTGCTTTTGGTCGGAGAGATTGGCGCGCACGCTCTCGACGTCGATAGGCTCGGATTTGCTCCAGAGGTTGAGCATTGCTCGGTAGATGAGGCGGTGCTTCTCGGCATAAAAGGCGTCGGGCGAGATGACGTCGATAGAGTCGTGCATACCCTCGGGTCGGAGCATAAGAGAACCCAAGAACGCTTTCTCGGACTCTAAGCTTTGCGGTGGCACACGCAAGGGATTGTCTTTTCGTCTTGGAGTAGGTGCCATACAGTCCCTATAGAATACTCCTAATACGCGGATAAGCGAAATTCCCCAAAATATCCTTATTCTGCGTGCCTACTGTGCACAAAAAGGGGATAAAGAAAAAGACCGCCCAGATACCGGGCGGCCGCAGACCGTGTGTTCAAAAACGGTCTTTTTTGTTGCTTGAGATAAACAAGTGGAACAGGCGGAAGAAGATAAGGATCAATAATCCGACAAGTTCTCCAATATCCCGCAGCAGCTCCCAGCTGACCTCCTGAAAGTTATGGTTCCCGCTTGCAGTAAAGGCGATCACTCCGCCTAAGATGACCAAGATCATCGCTGCGGCAATCACCCCATACTCCTTGAAGAAGAATTTTAGGATTTCAAGCGGGATGATGAACAAATAGTCAAAGACACCGAGCGTCCTCTTTTTTGTTATGAGCAGAGGGCGCGGCCGGATGAGGATCATCATGCCGTAAGCTCCCTAGCTCGTCGCCGTTGCTATGGGCATCGCCTTAAACTCGCCAGCCTTCTTCAGGGCGGTTGCCGTGCAGGTGATCTCGACGATCTCGGCAACATCGCGTACATCGAAGTTATTGACCAAAATCATATCAGCGCCCAACTCCTGCGCCTCTTTCTCGGCGCGAGCAAGAGCCGTCCTGCGCGCCTCTGCGGAGGTTTGGGATACCGCAGTCATTTCGCCCTTGGTGAATATCGCACGGACCGAGCGGCCAAAGCCGCGCGAACCCATACTGATGGCCGCGACGCCGAAGACGATGCCGATGGGCTCGTATCCTGCGGCACGCAGAGCGTAGAGTTCGGGGCCGCTCATCGCAGCACTAGGAACCAAGCGAGCGGTGGTCTCAACTGCTTGTGTGTTCATTTGTACACCTCTTTCTTTCTGAAATGTGGAGCCTATCCAAACAAATAAATACGCTAAAAATAATGCCTAGTCAAACACCTAGTATTACTTCAACGTCACCTGGGTTTCGGTGCCGGTGTCTTTAACCGCGTAGCCGAGTGCCTCGATCTGGGTACGCAGCTCGTCGGATTTGGCGAAATCTTTTGCTTCGCGGGCTAATGCGCGCTCCTCAAGGAGTTTCTGCACCTCCTCGGGCAGCTCGGCGGTCTCAAGCACTGCTATTTTTTTTGCGGCGCCCGCTTCGGTAAAGCCGAGGCCAAGGATCGAGTCTACCCACACGAGCGATGCGCGTTTAACCGCCGGGTCGAGCACGTCGTCTTTGGTGAGCTCCCACATACGCGCCAAAACACCCGAGGTGTTGAGGTCGTCTGCAAGCGAGGCGCGCACGTGCTCCATAAAAATATCATCAGGTTTTGCGGAGGTTGAGATGCCCGGCTTGCTCAACTCCTCAAAAAAGATGCGCGTGAGCTTTTGGAGCGCGGTGTTGGCACCCTCAATAGCATCCCAAGTAAAGTTCATCGGTGTTCTATAGTGGCCGCCGAGCGCCCATAGGCGAAACGCGCGCGGCGAGAAACCTCGGTCGATGATTTGGCGCAGATATACCGTGTTGCCGAGCGATTTAGAAATCTTCTTACCCTCAATCGTAATGTGCGAATTGTGCATCCAATATTTTACATACTGTTTGCCGGTGATACTCTCGGCCTGTGCTATCTCGTTGTTGTGGTGCACGGGGATGTGCTCGATGCCGCCGGTGTGGATGTCGATCTGGCGGCCGAGAAGTTTAAATATCATCGCGGTGCACTCGATGTGCCATCCGGGGAAGCCCACACCCCACGGGCTTTGCCACTCCTGCTGGCGCTTCTCTCCCGCAGGCGAGAGCTTCCATAGCGCAAAGTCGTGCGGATTTTTTTTCTCGGTATTTTCTTCGACGCGCGCGCCTTCTTTTTGACCCTTAAGGTCGATGTTGCCAAGCTTGCCGTAGGCGGGAAATTTTTTTGTATCAAAATAGACCCCATCACTCGTTTTGTAGGCATAACCCTTTTCCTCAAGTGCTTTCACTAGCGCGATTTGCTCGCCAATGTACTCGGTGGCGCGGGGGAACTCAATTTTTGAGCGGTCGACGCCGAGCGCATCGAGATCTTTAAAGTAGAGCTCGGTTATTTTTTGCGCCACCTCTTGCGCGGTTATACCTTTTTTGGCCGCCGCAGCCTCCATCTTGTCTTCGCCCTCGTCGGCATCGCTCACTAAATGGCCGACGTCGGTGATGTTGACCACTTGCATTACCTTAAAATCCCAGGCCTCGAGCGTGCGGCGCAACGTGTTTGAAAACACTTGCGAGAACATATTGCCGATGTGCTGCTCGTCGTAGACGGTGGGGCCGCAGTTGTACATCCGCACTACACCGGCTTTGAGCGGCACAAAATCCTCAATTTTGTTTGAGAATGTGTTGTGGAAACGAAGTGTAGGGTAGGGAGCAGGCCGACCTTTTTTCTGTAAGGTCTTTTTAGGGAAGATGTTCTTAAATCGTGACAGCATGTGGGTTAGAGCCAGCCTTTCTTTTTAAAGTAGATAAAGAGTGCGAGCGAAAGGACTACAATACCCGAGAGTACCGCCCAAAAATCAACTTGCCCGGCAAAGGGCGTGTGGGGGAGGTTCATCTGGTAGAGCCCCATAATAAACGAGATAGGGACAAACACAAACGCCAGCACCGAGAAATTTTTCATCACCTCGTTTTGCTTTGCCGAGAGGAGAGAGTTGTTGGTCTCGCGCAGCTCGAGCGCCTCCTCGTGCAGGCCCTCGCAGGTGCGGCGGATGCGCTCATACTCGGCGGTGATGCTGCGCATATAAAAGGAAAATTCGTGGCCGAACATACGCTCAATGGGCGCTGCGAGCGAGGCGAGCATCTCTTCGTGCGGCGCGAGCGCCTGGCGAAAGTCGTGGATAGTGCGGCCGATGTGGGAGATCTCAACCACCATACTCTTTTCGTCGCCGTCAAAGAGCCAGTCTTCTATATCAAGCAGCTTGGTCTTGATGACATCGCATTCGGCGTTGAGTGCGCGGTAGAGGTTGCGCATAATGGCGGCAAAAAGATGCCCGCCATGGATGTGCTGGCCCTCGCGCCCCAAGACCGAGTCGACCTCAAATGCTTTGGCAAAGGTGTTAAGCGGCGTGATGTTCTCAAAGCGGGTGGTGATGAGGTAGTTTTTGCCGATAATGATGTCGACCTCTTGCGTGGCGCGCTGCATATGCGTGCCGCGCAGGATAGGGAAGTGGAGTACTGCGTATATAGAGTCGTCATAGCGCTCAACCTTGGAGCGTATCGAAACCGAGAGAAGCTCTTGTGCTATCATCGGGTTGAACCCGAATTCTTTCATAAGGAGGCGCACTTCCTCCGGCGAGGGAGCGACGAGGTCTATCCACGTCAAATTTTTTTGCGTGTATCTCGTAAGCATGTGCGAATCACCTTTAGTATAACAGCACTTTTGCTGGCTCACGCGCGCAAGATGTGAGATACTTGAGGTATGCATATACATAAGAAAACTCTTGCTATTGCGGCGATCTTGCTCGCACTCGGCGCGTTTTTTGTGGGGCTCTCGACCGGCATTGGAGAAAAAATTGCGCGCGCCGCTACTGATGCGGGGTCGAGCCTCAACATCACACTCAACCCCGACTCGCAACCGACCGACTTAGAGTTTGGGCAGTTTTGGCGCGCGTGGCACGTGCTCGACCAAAACTTTATCCAAACGCACTCCTCAAGCTCGATCCCAACCAACGAGGAGCGCGTCTACGGCGCTATCGCCGGGCTCACCGACTCTTTTGGCGACCCGTACACCGTGTTCTTCCCCCCGGTTGAGGCAAAAACTTTTCAGGAAAATATCCAGGGCGAGTTTGGCGGCGTGGGTATGGAGCTTGGCACCAAGGACGGCAAGATAGTGGTGGTGGCGCCGCTTAAAGACTCGCCGGCGGAGCGCGCCGGCATTATGAGCGGCGACTATGTGGCGGCTATTGATGGCAAATCGACCGAGGGTTTGGCGGTAGACGACGCAGTGGGGATGATCCGCGGGCTCAAGGGCACCACGGTCAAGCTCACGCTTATTCGAGAGGGTAACACTGAACCCCTTGTTATCTCCGTTGTGCGCGACACCATCCACATCCCGATCATCAAAAACTATATGCGCGGAGACGGTATCTACGTGATCGAGCTCTACAGCTTTTCGGCAAACTCGGCAGAGCTCTTCCGCACGGCGCTACGCGAGTTTATGCAGTCGGGTGCAACCAAGCTTCTCTTCGACCTGCGCGGCAACCCGGGCGGCTACCTTGAGGCGGCGGTGCAGATGGCAAGCTTCTTCTTGCCGGTGGGTGATGTGATCGTGACCGAAGATTATAAAGGTAAGCAGGACAACAACTACCACCGGAGCCTCGGCTACAACGTGTTCACCACCAAAAAACTTACTATGGCTATACTGGTCGACCAGGGCTCGGCCTCGGCATCCGAGATTCTTGCAGGCGCACTCCAGCAGCACAACAAGGCGGTGCTTGTGGGCACACGCACATTTGGCAAGGGCTCGGTGCAGCAGCTTGTCGACCTGGGCGGCGGTGCGCAGCTTAAGATCACGGTAGCGCGCTGGCTCACCCCTAACGGCTCGTCTATCTCAGACGGCGGCCTCACCCCCGACATTGCTGTAGAGCGCACTATAGAGGACTACAAAGCCGAAAAAGACCCGCAAAAGGAGGCTGCGGTCAACTACCTGCTCGCCCATTAGATAAAGATAAAAAAATGAAGTAGAGTAAGGTCATGAAAGTGATTTTGCTAAAGGATGTTCGCCAGATAGGCCGCGCCCACGAGGTAAAAAACGTGGCCGACGGCTACGCCATTAACTTCCTCTTTAAACAGCACCTCGCCGAGCCGGCAACCGAGGAAAAGATCAAAGCTATCGAGGCTAAGCAAAAAGCGCACGAAGCAGAGCTTCAAAGAGAGGAGGAGGAGCTCACAAAAAAAATTCTCTCGCTGCGCGGTAAAAAAATCACCATCAAGGCGCGCGCCACCGAGAAGGGAGGTCTCTTTAAGCAAATTGCCGGCAAGGATATTGCACACCAGATAGTGGTGGAGCATAAAGTTGCGGTGCCCGAGACGGCAATTTCTATGCCCGAGCATATCAAAACAGTCGGCGAGCACATAGTGGTGGCGCACAGCAAAACTCAAAAAGCCGAAATCGTTCTCGAGATAGTTCCTGCTTAATTGCGTACAAAATTTACTGAACGTGTTGCGGTTTTAAAGTCGTCGATGTTGGCATCTGGTATAAAAAGAGCATCTCCTATTAGATGAGTCCCACCTTTTGAAACTCTTAGTAGAAAACTACCTATACCGGTACGATCCTTTCTTTGTGCAAAGTAGTCAAAAAGTACATAATTGTCTTTCACAGTACCCTTAATGGAGTAGTAGTTGGTGTACTCTGTGCCTTCTCTCTTTGTGGTGGCTCGAAAAGTGCCCGATATGCGATGTGCACTTTGTCTTACGTTTAATGCCACTTCAAAGTCATGTGTTCTCCCTTCACGCATATCTTTATGTATCCAATCTCCGCCGATATCAACACCCTGGTATACCATTTGCTGAAACCAGGGCAGTATAAGTTTTTTAACAAGGAGTCCAAAAAACCACAACAAAACAGCGGTTACCAAACCGCTTACAACTCCAAAGAATATGGCCACTAAATCACTGCTTATATACATTTAAGATTAATATACTCCTAAGAAAAATCCCCACCAAGTGCGGGGATTTTTAGATTATTTTGCTGCTACTGGAGAGACGTCGACTGCTGATTTAATCTTTTTGCGGCCGTCGAAGTTGGTGTGGCGCACGTTGCGGAAGGAGACGATGCCGCGGGTGAGCGCAAAGAGTGTATGGTCTTTACCCAAACCGACGTTTTTGCCCGGAACCATCTTGGTGCCGCGCTGGCGCACGATGATAGCGCCCTCCTTGGCCACCTGGCCGGCAAAGAGCTTAACGCCAAGGTATTTAGCGTTTGAGTC
>Ga0172379_10003573_pt1 | contig 24455 bp, 25 predicted proteins | sample GrowelOW334metaG_FD_119756 | JGI IMG/M metagenome (GOLD analysis project Ga0172379, IMG submission 119756) | Groundwater microbial communities from an aquifer near a municipal landfill in Southern Ontario, Canada - Groundwater well OW334 metaG | ecosystem: Environmental > Aquatic > Deep...
TCACGTCGCTATTTGGGAATGTGGATTACGATCCGGATTACGATTATAAAAAAACCAGGTCGCGGCAGTGAAAATACTTATTGACACCTCCATCTGGTCTCTGGCGTTGAGACGATCAGGTGCGCTTTCCAGGAAAGATCAATCTCTAGTTCAAGAACTTACGGAACTTATTGGTGAAGTTCGCGTCGCCATGATTGGACCCATTCGCCAGGAACTGTTATCTGGCGTTACGATAAAGAGTCAATTTGATGCACTCAAAGAAAAGCTCTTGGCGTTTGAGGACATACCGTTGACCAGGGAAGATTATGAACGGGCAGCAGAATTCTACAACACCTGCCGTAAATCCGGCATCCAGGGGTCACAGATCGACTTCTTGATATGTGCAGTCGCAGCCGGAAGAGAGATCCCGATATTCACGACTAATAATGATTTCCTCCTTTACGCAAAATACCTGACGATATCCATTCATCACCCAGCGAATACAACATGTTGAGCGGCCCGGCTGCAATGTTTTATCCGGCCTTGTTTGTCGTGTATTGGCCGTTATGTGAACTACTTAAAAGTTGCTCAAATTCCAGTGCAAAATTGTTTTGCCCTATCTTGCTCTTATAAATTTTCGCATTAGGAAATTTGTGTTGTATTTCAAATATCAAGTCATCCTTCAGGTGATCTTCAGTACGACACCCTAAATAGAGTGCGGTTATAGTATCATCCTCTATACCAAGTTTCAGAACTTCGGGCTTTGTTTTGTCATTGCTCAAAATAAAACGCCACTCATTTTCTTTTTTCCACACTCTGCTTTTTGTACTCAACATGAGTTGAATTGTATCAAACAACATGCGGCTATGTTACAGGAACAAAGACTCCATTTGAACTTGGTACATACTTCGGGGTAAGGTCAAGGGGGCAATAATTGTGTTTCCTTTTCGGGAAATTTCTGAATATATGAATACCTATCACGCGCCGGGAGGTTCACGCACCATGCCCAAGCCGAGGCTTATGTTTATGGGAACGCCGGAATTTGCCGTTCCTTCGCTGAAAATGCTCATTGATGCCGGGTATCCGGTGGTTGGGGTGGTGACTCAGCCGGATAAACCCAAAGGTCGGGGTCGGCGCCTCCAACCCTCGCCGGTGAAAGAACTGGCGGAGGAAAATGGCCTGCTGGTCCTGCAGCCGGAGCGGTTAAGAGACGAGACTATCCTGCAGATCTTCCGAGGTCTTAATCCCGATCTGGTCGTCGTTGCCGCCTTCGGACAGATCCTCCCCGTGGAGATTCTTGAACGTCCGAAATTGGGCTGCATTAACGTCCATCCTTCCCTGCTCCCCAAATACCGGGGGGCGGCGCCCCTTAACTGGACCCTGATTCGTGGCGAAAAGACAACCGGAGTGACGATCATGATGATGGACGCCGGCGTCGATACGGGTGACATTATTCTTCAGGAAGCGACAACCGTGGATGAAGGAGAGACCTGTGATTGCCTTCATGACCGCCTGGCCAGGATGGGGGCGGATCTCCTCCTGAAAACAATCCGGCAGATCGAACAGGGGACGGCGATCCGAACGCCCCAGGATCATCATCAGGCAACCTATGCCCCCCGGCTGAAGAAAGAAGACGGACGGATCGACTGGGGCAAGGACGCCGTTGATATCGTCAATTTTATCCGTGGTTTGTCTGCAACGCCCGGTGCGTATACATACCTTGACGGGAAGGTTTTTAAAATCTTTAAGGCTGTCGCGGAACCGGGAGCAGTCGTAGAGGGGAGAGGCGCAATCGGGCCGTCAACGCAGAGAGGACTCCCCGTTGCCGCAGGAGCGGGCTATGTCTATCTTCAGGATGTTCAGTTGGAGGGGAAAAACAGGATGGGGATACAAGATTTTTTACGAGGCAATCCTGTCAAGTCTCACGCCCGTTTGGGATAAAAGATGAAAAAGCAAACCCCTCGTTCTCTTGCCATTGAGATCCTGAACCGGGTGGAGGATGGCCAGGCCTTTGCCGAGCCCCTTCTCGATCAATATCTGGCAACGGATCTTCTTAGCGATACCCGGGACAGGGGCCTGCTCACGGAGTTGGTTTATGGAACCCTGAGGATGAGGGGTTTTGTGGACTGGGTCCTCGCCCAGTTTCTGCAAAAAGATCTTGCTGCCACTGACACGGGCCTGCGGAATATTCTCAGAACGGCACTGTATCAGATTTTTTTTACCGACAAAATTCCGGACCATGCCATCGTCAATGAGGCCGTCGAATTGACCAAACTTGCCGATCCCGGAAAGGTATCCCTCACCAATGCCATCCTCAGGAACGTGTTACGCCGCAAGGAACAACTGCCTTTCCCGGAGCGCCGTCAAGACTTCCGTAATTATATGGTTATCCTCCACTCCCATCCCACCTGGATGGTCGATAGATGGGTCCGGCAATGGGGGGAGGAAGAGGCCCTTTCCCTCTGCCAGGCCAATAATACCGTTGCCCCCCTGGTGTTGCGTGCTAACCGTTTGCAAACAAGCAGGAAAAGGGTTATAGAGGAGCTGTATCGGGAAGGCATTACGGTCGAAAAAACCGCCTATGCCCCGGACGGACTCGTTGTCCGGGAGGCGGGAAAGTCGCTCCGGGACACGGTTGCGTACGGGCAGGGGTTATTCCAGGTTCAGGATGAGGCATCCCAAATGATCGCCCGGTTGGTGAATCCGGTGGCGGGTGAGACCATCCTGGATCTCTGCACCGGAATGGGAGGAAAGGCGACCCATCTGGCGGAAATAATGGCGAACCGGGGCAGGATTGTCGCCGTCGATCTCCGGAAAGGTAAACTCCGGCAATTGCAGGACCTGGCCAAACGCCTGACCGTCCGGATCATCGAACCCGTCGCGGCGGATGCCACGGCCGATCTCGACAGGGTTGATCATAACTCCTGCGACCGGGTCCTCGTCGATGTTCCCTGTTCGGGTCTGGGAACCCTGCGCAGGTGCCCCGAGATAAAATGGCGGTTGACACCGGAAATCCTTCAAAGTAACACCCGGCTTCAGAAGAAGTTGCTTGACCGGGCCGGGAATTATGTAAAACCGGGGGGAAGGCTGATCTACAGCACCTGTAGCATCATGCCGGAAGAGAACGAGGAGATCGTCGAGGCATTTCTGGCGACCCATCCGGGATTTCACCTGATCTTTCCCGCCGGCATAGAGCCGTCGTTTTTAGATGACCGGGGATACTTCCGGACCTTTCCCCATCGCCATGGAACCGACGGCTTCTTTGGTGCGGTCATGGAAAAGATTCGATAAAATGTTCATGACGGCTTGCCGTCACAAAGGGGGCTGAAAACCGAGGCATCAACCCATCCCCACCCCGACCTTTCCCTTGGAGGGTAGGGAGCTTAAGTGTTAGGGGAATCATATCGCCCATCCCCACCTTGGATCTCCCCTTCAAGGAGTGGGAGAGTATAGCGCAATTTATTCATGAACATACGAGGTTATTTTCAAATGAAAAAGTATGGGAGCATTCTAATCATCATATTGCTTGCAGGTTGTGCGTCGGGTCCGGTGTTGTATCCCAATGCCTACCTGAAGCAGGTCGGGCAGGAGCAGGCCCAGCGGGACATCGATGATTGCCGGCTCCAGGCCGATGCATACGTCAAATCCGACGCCGCCAAGACTATCGCCAAAGATACGGCCATCGGCGGGGCCGGTGGGGCCGTCGTCGGCGGGGCGATGGGGGCGGTGACGGGGAGCTTCGGTAAAGGTGTGGGTGTGGGCGCCGCGGGCGGGGCGGCGGCCGGTCTCGTAACCGGGGCCATCAAGGCTTCCAAGCCAAGCCCGGTTTATAAGACCTTCGTCAACCGCTGCTTGAGCAATAAAGGTTATGACCCCATCGGCTGGCAGGATTGACTATGAAAAAGAAAATAATCATCATTGCGGGCATGCTGATCATCACCCTGGGGGCGGGGGTAATTTACAGCCTGCCCTACGTGACGATCTACCGGATCATTGTGGCTTTGGAAGCAAATGATACTCGGCAACTATCAGAACTTATAGACTTTCCTCAGATCAGAGAGAATTTGAAGGGCTTTGTCGGGACAAAGATTAACGCCGGGCCGACTGATACGAAACCTGACGCCTTGGGGCAAATACAGAAGTCCCTTACCTCCCGAGTCATCGCCGGCACCGTGGAAAATCTGATTACCCCGGAGGGCCTGGCCTCTTTCATGCGAAAGAACCTGGAAGCCATGGTTGCGGCTCAGGACGGTCCAAACAAGATAAAACCCACTGCCTGGCTACTGTTTGTTACCCTTATTGGACATGCCGATCTTGCCTATACCTCCCCGTCCGAGTTCATCATCGCTGTCAAGGTAAGTGACACCGGACAGATACGGTTTGTTCTGCGCAGAAATGGTGTGGCATGGCAATTGGCAAATATTGAATTTTAAAATTACTGAGAGGCAATCCTCATTCCCCCTTGGCATAGACATCGATAAGGGATTGGAGGTGGGATAAGGCCTGATTGGCGTCGGCGTGTGCTCCCCCTGGGATCGTGCCGGTAGGGAGCATGATCACACGTTCATCTGCGGTTCCCGTTTCCTCGGCCATAATGATCATTCCCTCGGATACGACGAGGTCGGGAGAAATGGCTTCGATGCGCCGGGCGGCGATGACCCCGCTCAATACCTCGCCCAGGTGGACGATAGTGCCATTTGTCATGACCCTTGCCTCCGTGGCTTTTTCCAGGACATTACTTCCCGTCATGGTTCCGCCCAGGACGACGGCCCGGATGCTGGAACGCAGGAGATCTGATCCCGAAAAATGTCCGCCGTGAATAACCATTCCAAAAGCGGTGATGCCAAATTCCGCGCCGTCAAAGCGGCCATCACGCACCTCGGCATGCCTGGCCTCGCTCAGGGCGCCCCGTCCCTTGAAGTCCCCCCCGGTTAGAAACACGTTGCTGCTCTCACAGAAGGCGTAGTCCCCATCAAATATCCCTCCCTTGATGGTTGCGGACTTGATGCCGTAGCAGGCCATGGAACCGGAGAATTTACCACCGCTTATCTCCAGCCTTTCGGCGGCATAGAAGCAAAAGGCATTACTGAATCGACCGCCAAGGACGCGGGCATCCTGGGCGGCGTGAAAGGCGTGGGGTCCACGGAAATCTCCGTTCTGGATGGTGGCGTGGAAGCTGCCGCGGAAGGCATATTCCCCTTCAAAGAGGCCCTCCTTTACATGCACATTTTTTTGACCAGCCTTATCGGGATGGGGCTTGGAAAACCACATTATTCAGCCTTTTCTGTTTCTAGTCCGGGTACCCCTCGTACCCCCTTAGACAAGAACTTGTTTTATTGTTGGGGGAGCATAAGAAATGCCTCGTTGGGTGTCAAGTAATTATCAGCCCACGATACTGTCTAAAATTTTTCTATTCAAAAAAGTGTTAATCATTGTATAGGGAAATTCCGGTCGACGCAACTCAAAGAATGTGAAAAGACGAATCCTTAATAGATTTGTCTTTTCTCGATAAAAAATAAGTGAAGCATCCGCACATTGAAGGAATAAAAATACTTTACAAGGAGGAAGTACCATGGCGAAGATGAAAACAGTATCTATTGAGGCAAAGCTTGGTGAGAAATTTATGGTTGAGGTAAAAGCCGGGAATCACACTCTTTATGTTGATCAACCCCAGGCCGGAGGCGGGGCTGACGAGGGTCCAAACCCCATTGAGTATCTTTTTGCATCCCTGGCAGGGTGTATCGGCACCGTGGCCAGAATCATTGCCAAGCAAAAGCGAATCAATTTGAACGGCATGGACATGAAGATTGAAGGGGTCTTCGATACGGAAATCATTCTTGGCAAAAGCAAGGAAAATAGACCCGGAATTGCAGGAATAAACGTCACATTAAACATCGATTCAGATATGACGAGGGAAGAAAAGGAAGCTTTTGTAGCGGAAATAGAGAGTCGATGTCCTGTTTCAGACAATATTGAGAACGTTACACCTGTGAAAATTGAAGTCGTGTGATGCTGAGTGCCCCATATACGGAAGTGATAATTTCATATAACAATCGCGCTCCTTATGTTCCTCCAGGAACCAATCCGGTCTCATCGGGTATGGTGGGTATTGTCATAAATCCAATCACCTGGACGAGAGACGAGACATTAGCAACCAAGGATAAAGGCCTGGGATCATTCATGCCGGATCCGAAGACATTAGAGTTTTCACAAGTGCCGCAGTATGCTGATGCCAGGATCGACAAGGCCAAGGTTGTGTTGATTTGCAGTACCGCTGATGAAAATGCATTATATAAATTATTACTCCGGCAACTAAATAGAGCCATTTGGGACATTGATTTGCCGTAAATACAGGCACTGTAGAAAAGTTATGATCATGTTTAATTGCCGGAGTAATAAGTGGCGGAGCATTCTCAGGCGTTTTTTAACCCCCGGACGGGCACTATCCTGGAGAAATCGCAACAGCCCCCCCGTCACGTTACTCCCTGGTATCGCCCCCGCGTCTTTCTGATTTGATTTCTCAAGATTATTCGACTCACCATAACCCGGCTCGTGTGCTGCAAGCTTTATTCATTATTGCTATTTCTTAAATGGTTATGATAGCCATGTCCAATCAAATGGACTTATAGATGAAACAATTCCGAATTATAGCATTTATCTGTTTTCTGCTGGTCATGGTTTTTGTCTCAGTTTCCTATGCCGAGGTCAAAACCTATACCATGACGGTCCGCCAGCTTTTCGGGGGCGGGCAGTCGCCGGATTCAGCTACTGTGTCCGCCGTGACCAAGGCGAAGCGAGAAGCCCTGGAACAGGCTGGAACCTACATAGAATCCATGACCCTGGTCCGCGATTCGGCCGTGGCCGTTGATGAAATCTTCGCCCTGACGGCCGGGCTTCTCAAGACCGAGATCGTGACGCGCAAAAATATCATGGAAGGCAATCTCTTCGGTATTGAGGTCACGGCCCATGTGGATGTGGACACGGCCGTCATGGAGATGCGCGTCAAGGCCCTGCTTGCAGATCGGGGCAGTCTGGAGGAAATCAAGAAGCTGAAGGCACGTGAGAGGGATTTGTTGGACCGCGTACGCGAGCTTGAAGAGAAGAACATGGCCATGCTGAAATCCCCGGACAAGAACGTGGAGACGGACCTGTCCAGGGCTTTTGGCGAGACATCGGCAGAGCTTGAGGATCTGGGCCGCCTTCTGGACGCCAAGGTCGCGGCAATTGCCCGCGATATCGCCGAGATCAAGCAAGCCACGGCCCGCATCGAGAAGTCGCAGGAGAAGATGACCCTGTCTCTGGACAAGATCAGTAAGGGCTTCGAGGAATTGGCCAGGCAAGGCGGCATCATCTCATCACCCAAGAACCCCGAGGAGTTTTACAGCAACGCCCGTGTATACGAGTTACGCGGCGACTACGGTAACGCCCGTCGGGCATACATGGAATATTTTCGTTTCGATCTGGCTTTTATCGATCCCCATGTCCGGTTCCAGACCTTTCTGAAGGTTCAGGAGGGCCGCGAGGGGGCACGCGAGGTTTATGAATACATCAGGAAGCAGAGCAAAAGTTTTGTCATCCCTTTTGTTTCCCTGTTTTTGCTGGATCGCGAGGCCAGGGTGCGCGGATTTGAGGTGTTCGCCCGCAAAAGACCGGATTTCGGCCCGATCTATTATGAACTGTCCAGGGATTATTCCGAGGCCAGACTTCCTGGCCGGGGCATCGAGGACAAGCGCCGGGAAAAGGAATATCTGGAGAAGTTTCTGGCCGCGTATAAGGCCGGCCGTTTCGTTCGCTGGTTCATCGACAAGGCTCTGGTGGCCGAGTATTTGGCCGATGCCGAAAGGCGACTGGCCGAGTTGGGAGCCACCCCGGCCGCACTCATGGAAAAGCCGGTCAGCGTGAGCTGGATGAAGTCGAACGCTGGTTGGACCGCGACCATGATGATTGCCGAACCTGCCGGCGAGGTTTTCTACCGCCTGGATTCAGAGCCGTCATTTAAAAGCACGGGGCACACCCAGATCAGGCATCCTCAGACGGGAAAGCCCATGCCGGTCATGTTCGTAAACTTCCCCTTTACAGGTAAGCCGCTTAAATTATGGGTGAAGTACAAGGACCGCCAGGGCCGGGAGATGGGACCGTGGGATTTCGCCCTCGATCCCGGCGGAGAGGCCGGACGCGGGGACAAGGACATCCTGGAGATGACCAAGACAAACTGGGTGTCTTTCAGGGAGTTCGACGGCAGGACCCTGGTCTATTTTACCCATCTGATGTCCTGGCGCGGCGGCGTCAACCGGATTTATTACGGGGTAGACAAGGAGAATCCGGACAGGGAATTCAAGTTTCCGCCCCACAAGGGCGCTGGAACAGCGAGCATAACCGAGGACGTGCCGGTTTATGTCGAAGTCCCGTCCGGGGTCAGGTTCGTAACTGTGAGGGTCGTATATTTCGATCAGACGCGATCAGACGTGGTTACGTTCGCGAAAAGCGAATAACGTGGGCATAGGCCTTGCCGGCTTTTCCCTGTGATTAAATTCGCAAGCCCTTGTTTATCTTGAAAGGATAAGTATGGGGTAATATGTTCGGCAGCATACCCTTATAAGCAATGCTGGCAGAGGCAAAGTGGCCCGCTAACAATCGCAATGCGTGAACTCAGCAATATCGAGATATGAGGTCATGACCTGGCATCGCAAACTTGCCGATTTTTTTGGATTAAAAAAAAGTATCGTCGCCCTGCTTGCCATGGTTGTCTTGGTTGGATTGGGCGAAAAGATGGCGGAGCGCTTCCTTCCCATCTACCTGCTGGCCTTGGGAGGCGGCGTCTTGTCAATCGGCCTCCTGAACGCCATGGACAACCTCCTGTCCGCCCTTTACTCATATCCCGGCGGCTACCTGAGCGATCGCTTCGGTTACAAGAAAGCCCTCTTGGTCTTCAATCTCATCGCCATGTTCGGGTGTCTGATCGTGATCTTTTTTCCCTACTGGCAGGCGGTCATCATCGGCTCCGTCTTTTTCCTCTCCTGGACGGCCATCTCGCTTCCCGCCACGATGAGCCTCGTTTCCCGGGTCCTTCCTGAAGACAAACGGACGATGGGGGTCACCGTCCATTCTCTCGTCCGGCGGATTCCCATGGCTCTTGGTCCCATCATCGGCGGGGTTATGATCGCCCTCTACGGCGAGGAGACGGGGATACGGCTGGCCTTTGTCGCCGCCCTGATCCTGGGGTTCGCATCCCTTATCCTCCAGCAGGCAATGATCCGGGACGATCCGTACCGAGGAAAGCCTGAAAAACGACCCTCCAAGCTATGGCGTTTCATGACTCCGGCCCTCAAAAATCTCCTGGTCTCCGATATTTTGATCCGTTTCGCCGAGCAAATCCCATACGCTTTTGTCGTCGTCTGGTGTATGAAAGTAAACAGCATCAGCGCCGTCCAGTTTGGTGTTCTCACGACGATCGAGATGGCAACGGCAGTGCTTGTATATGTCCCCGTCGCTTACCTCGCCGACCGGAGTGCAAAAAAGCCCTTCGTCGTCATCACCTTTTTCAATTTCACTCTCTTTCCCTTGGTGCTGCTTTTCTCACACTCCTTTTTGATGATGGTCATCGCCTTTATTATCAGGGGTCTTAAGGAGTTCGGCGAACCCACCCGCAAGGCCCTGATCATGGACCTCGCCCCGGATGACAATAAGGCGGGAATGTTTGGGCTGTACTATCTTGTACGGGATGTCATCGTTTCCGTCGCCGCCTTAGGTGGAGCGTTTCTTTGGCAGCTATCACCGACTGCGAACCTTCTGACCGCCATGGTATGCGGTCTTGCTGGGACGATTTATTTCTGGATTTTCGGAAGGGACCTCAAGTAAACATGAAAACAAGGATCGATATTTGTGTATGCACAAGAGTTGGGTATTTTAACAGGATCAGCCTTACTGACAACAAATACAAAGCGAGAGGAAAAATAATCGGACAGATCAATGAATACGGGGTGAAAGGTGAAGATCCTTGAGCGTGAAATTCTTTTACAGCGGGTGATATCATCTTCACGTAGGAGAGCGTATGGGATTTCCCACATACTGAGCAAAAATATTAATGGTTATGGTTAGCATCATAACATCAACAATATTTCTGAATATAAGTGTTATTGTGCTAGTACAACAAAAGAATAGAATAAACAAGAAAAGCCAAAAGACATGTGGTAAAGGTGTGAATGAATTATTTGAAATGTCAGTATCGCTCCGATGGAGGATGAGACGTGCCCCAAAAAACAGTGATTGATGTCTTGGATCATGTTTTCCAAGGCCGCGATTATGATTTGAGATTGCTGTCCAAAGAAGAGTTTCAAGAACTATCCCATCAATTGACGATATTTGCCTCAGAGTACCAAGCGCCAGCAAGGATTCCAGGTAAAACTCGGTACTATGCCGGAGGTGCCGCATGGAATACCACTCAGGAATGCGTAGGCAAAATATGGTTCGGTTTCGCTGGCCTCAGGTATGGTGCCGATATGGCGGCAGTGCAGACTCTCTGTCTCATTCATGATAGCGTCGTCTGTCATGATCCGGTAACGGATCTGGTTGGTGCTCACGGAACTGACTTTCTGCCCCAGTTTTACAAAAACATTTGGGAGGGAGAGATAACAACCGATTCAAATGTCTTTGGTACCAAACCCTTGACCAAAGAGACTATGGAACATGCTGCGGAGTCCTTGAATGCTACGCTTCGTGTATATGATCAGGCTAGGGAGTTAATCCAACTCGGTTATCTGATCCCTGTGCCAACCCGCATTTTACTTAAGCAGCAGAGACACACCTTCCTGACACAGCTTCGCCATTCAGCCAGGGATTCGAGAATGCTACAGATCGCAACCGAGAGCAAGACCATCCCGGTGAATGACGAAATAATCAACACTTTCACGATACCCGATGGACCAAAGAAGATAAAAGTCGGCCCATGTGAGCATAATCCAGGCCTCCGACTCCACTACGGTCTTCAACATTATCTAAAATGCTTCCTTGTTGCGTGCAAAACAGAGGCAGATTTTGGACCTTTTGATGATTTCGGGTGGAACACGCTTGCATACAAATATGATCAATTAGCGGAATTGGTCAGGAAAAAAAGCTTATTTAATCTTGCAAAAACAGTCGCCGTCAGTAACCTTGCAATTCCTGTGGTGCGCGAATTCTCAGTTTATGATGTCGTCTCGGTACGACGAGATGAAGAGGTATTTGAGGAATTGCGCAACATCCTTCGCAACACGGCTGAACCATCTTTAGTCTCGACAGATCTAACAAAATTCCATGAAGACTATGAAGCCCAAGTGGCAGACGCCATAGAGCGATGGCGGGGGGTTATTCTCGGGTCTCAGAAAAAGAAAAGTCTGTTCCGAGACGTGTCGTCTGTAGGAAAGGCGGCGCTCTTCTCAGCAGGATCGATAGTGCTTTTTTCAAAAGATAATTACGTTTCCGCTATGCTTGCAGCTGTAGTAGCGCTACCCGGCTTATATTCTGGCCTAACGGGCCTCTTAGTTGGTGGGCAAGATCCTAAACAGCGTTTGTTCAAGGTACTGAGAAGATATACTTTCCCCGAGAGTGGGTAGGAGGCCAAAAGCTGGGACCATTTTAAATTCGTCTGTTCTACAAAGCGGATACATTTGTTGTGCTGTGCCCGTAAAGCCTGCACTTCTCTCAGTAAAATGCAGGCTTTGCGGGGGCAACTATCTCGCTTCGTAGATGTTGCCAATAACCGGCAATTCCTATTTTTTATTCCTTGCGCCCAAGGATTACGGGTTCAAAGATGCTACACAACAGCATCGGCATCATTTAACGCTTTCAATAAAAAACGGAGGATCTCTATGTAAATTAATGGGTATTTACAGGCCGATCCAGATGGCCAACTGATAGGTGAACATGCCGAGGAAAAAGGACAGGCTGAGCATCAGGGCAAAAGAGGCGCCGAACCAAGTCCAGCTTCCCATCTCCCGCTTCATGACTGCCACCGTTGCCGCACAGGGAATAAAAAGCATGAGGACTACGAGAAAGGCAAGGGCCGATGCCGGGGTCATGACCGCGGGCAGAACCCGCACCAGTCCCTCATCGCCTACCCCATAGAGGACGCCGAGGGTGGCAATGGCGTTTTCCTTGGCCACGATACTCGTCAGCAGGGCCGTCATCATCTTCCAGTCCAGCCCCAGGGGTCGCCCCACCGGTTCGATAAACTGTCCGATCCCCGCCAGGAGGCTGTCTTCCACCCGGCCGTGGGGAAAATAGGACAGCACCCATACGAGCACCGATACCGCAAGAATCACCGTTCCCGCCCGTCTGACAAAGGCGATGGTCCGATTCCAGATAACCATGCCGATGGTCCGCATGTCCGGCTTGTGATACAGGGGCAGCTCCATGATGAAGGGCAGGGGCTCGTCCTTGAGGACGAAACGGTTGATAATCATACCCGTCATGCCCAAGATCAGGATATTGGCCGCCAGGAGTGACCAGGAGACAACTGCGGCGTGTTTAGCAAAGACGGCTGCCGTAACGAAGGTCAGAACGGCCAACCGGGCGGTACAGGGAATGAAGGGGGAAAGAAAGATGGTCAGGAGCCGCTCTTTTTTCGATTCCACGATACGGGCCCCGAGGATCGCCGGTACATTGCACCCAAAACCCAGGCACATGGGGATGACGCTTTTGCCATGGAGTCCGATCAAGTGCATGAAACGGTCCATGACAAAGGCCGCCCGGGCCATATAGCCCACGTCTTCGAGGATGGCCAGGACGGCGAAGAAGATGACGAGGATGGGCAGGAAGGTCAAGACGGAACCGGCGCCGCCGATGATGCCATCTACCAGCAGCCCCTTGATCCAGGGAGGGAAAGACAGCAAAGACGGTTGGATCTGGCGGGCAAAGGCACTCACCAGCCATTCCAGGCCCTTTTGCAGGGGATAGCCGACCTTGTAGGTCACAAAAAAGACGCCGGCAAACATCGCCAGGAGGATCGGAATCCCGTAGAGGGGACGGGTCAGGACATGGTCGAGGCGATCCGTCATGACCACCTGTCCCATCTTGAACCGGGAGACGGCGGAACGGGTCGCCTCCTCGATCCAGTCATAACGACCCCCGACCACGGCATGGAGAGAATCTTCGTGCTTGAGCAGGATCGCCTTGAGCTGGTTCCAGATCTCCGGGGGGACAGATTCCTCTATCTTTTTAGATATTTCCTTGTCTCCCTCCATGAATTTCGTCGCCATCCAGGTATGCCGCGTTTGGACGGTAAGGTTCTTACGGAGGAGGTCTTTAATCTCCAGGAAGACTTCTTGATGATCGGCGGCAATATCGGGCAGCCGGGGCTGATAGGACAGCTCACCCCGGTCCAGGGAGATAATGCGGTTGATCAGTTCCCGGAGGCCCTGGTTCTTGGAAGCGATCATCCCGATGACCGGGACGCCGAGGGCCCGTTCGAGGGCGTGGATATCGATGCGAACGCCCTGGGACTCCGCCACGTCGATCATATTGACGGCTACAATTACCGGCGGCCCGAGGAGGAGAAGTTCCGTTAGGAGATAGAGGCTCCGATCGAGGGCGGCGGCATTGGCAAGGAGGACGATCACATCGGGACTCTCGTTAAGGATGAAGTCGCGGGCGACCCGTTCCTCCTCCGAGAAGGCCGTGAGGCTGTAAGTACCGGGAAGATCGACGATGCAAAGGTCTCCTTCCTGGCAGACAAGAGCCCCTTCCTTTTTTTCAACCGTCTTGCCCGGCCAGTTGCCCACATGCTGAGAAAGGCCCGTCAGGATATTGAACACCGTCGATTTGCCCACGTTGGGCTGACCCGCAAGGGCCACAAGGATTCTTTTCTTCGGTTCCGGGGCTTTTTCCGCTTCTGTTGCAGAAATCGTACGGTAAACAATTATCTTTTCCCCTTCCCCATGGCCCAGGGCAATTCTTGTTTCCCCGACCAGGACCATAACCAGACCGCTGCTGTTACGGATCATTCTGATTTTGGCATTCAGAGAAATACCCATACCGGCCAGGCGGCCGGCCAGGTCCCGGCCCCCGGCAAGGGAGAGGATGATGCCTTCCTCCCCATCCGCCAGGTCGGTCAGGGGGAGGGCGTTATCGTTATTCATTACCTTATCCATAACTATTGTCAGCTTGTGCTCGAATCTTTTTATAATAACGGCGAGGGGAGATGTCAATGGCTATGACATCCTGACAGGCATGAAAAGCCGATTGTTACAAAAACAGGCCAGCCCCCGCGATCCTCAACCAGCGCCGCTGGTTTCTATAGTCGGGGCAGATTTCCCCGACCAGGGACCAGAAACGGGGGGAATGATTCTTTTCCCGAATATGGGCCAGTTCATGAACCACGACATAATCGATGACCGACGGCGGCGCCATCACTAGCCGCCAGGAGAAAGCAAGACGGTTATCAGCGGAACATGAACCCCAGCGCGACCGGGCCCTGCTGATGCGAACCGAACGAGAATGACAGCCCATAATCCCTTCATAAGCCCTGACCCGATCCGGCAGAAACGACGATGCCGCTTGCTGATACCAGGTCCGGAGTGAGTCCTTTCCCACGGCGGCGGCGCATGGGGAGAGGAGAAAGCTGCTGCCGTCGAAGGTAAGATTGTCGCCATTAAGCTTGATACCATTTATGATCACCGGATAGGCGACGCCGAGAAACAACGCCTTGTCGCCGGCGGCAAGGGCGTCGCTCCTCGGGATCTCCCGAGAAACCTGTAGCGCCAGCGTTGCCAGCTTTTGGCGAATCCAGGGCAGCTTGCGTTGAAAGAATCCGTCGATCTCAGCCTGCGGGACGGGATAAGGGGCCTGGATTACGACCATGCCTTCCGGTTTCACCGTAAGGGACAGGGTTTTCTTCCTCTTTTTGCTCCGTATCAGTTGGTAAGTCAGGTCCATTATCTTTATTTTCTGAGGCCTCTCTTCAAGATTAAAGATGCGTCGGCAGCCTTTCTTATGGTAAGAAGGTAAAAAAAGCCAATACTATTTTTTATCGAAGTAGAAAGGATCCTTATGGAAACTGATCATCGCCCCTGGGGTTACTATGAGGTTCTGGGCGACGCCCCGGATCACAAGGTCAAAAGGATTGTCGTCTATCCCGGTAAACGCTTGAGCCTCCAGCGCCACCGCCGCCGCTCCGAGCATTGGTATGTCTTTCAGGGACAGGCCCTGGCGACCATTGACGGCGAGGAGATTCCCCTGTGCCCGGGCCAGGCTGTGGACATCCCCGCGGGAGCCAGCCACCGTATCGCGAATCGGGGTGCGGTGGCTGTCGCCTTTATCGAGGTACAGACAGGTGATTATTTCGGAGAAGACGACATCGAGCGGATTGAGGACGACTTCGGAAGATCCTGAGCGTGCTGACTGATCAGGCGCAGACCGTTCTCCCGAAAAACCTTCCGGTAAAATGCCGGGGACAGGCCCAGACTCAGGAGTTGGTTGATCTCATCCTCCCTGGGAAAAATGATATTCGGAAAGTCCGATCCATAGAGAATCCGGTCCTGATACCGCTCCAGAAAATCGCTGTCCAGGTTGAACATGGCCCCCAGACCGGGAAGAAAGGAAAAAGACGTATCCATGTACAGGTTGGGATGCGCCTCCAGAAGACCGCCAAAGGCCTCATATTCCAGCGCCCCCATGTGGGCGACAATGGCGGGAAGCCCCGGATACCTCTCCAGAACCTTTTGAAAATGGACAGCCCCGACGAAATCATTTCCTACCGGGCCCGTCCCCACGTGAAAGAGGAGGCGCTTATCCCTCTCCATTACCAGTTCATATAAGGGATTCATGCGCGGGTCATGGGGATAGAAACGCTGGACGAGGAGTTGAAGCTTGAAACCGAGGATCCGGGGATGTTCCAGCAGTTTCTCCGCCATATACAGCATGTCCTCGTCGTCGGGGTGGCAGGCGGCAAAGCAATAAAGACCGGGAAACTCGTCCAATACCTTCAGATTCCAGTCATTCAGCTCCCTGGCGACGCCGCGGCGGTGGGCATAGTTGGAATAGACGACCGGGGCAACGCCATGTTCCCCAAGATAGGCGAGACAGTCCCGGTAGTAGAGCCGGTGGAGAACCGGCCAGCCATAGTCGCTGACAAACCGTTTCCAGATCGCCTCGGACAGCCGGTCGGGGAAGAGGTGGACATGGAAGTCAACTATTTTTTCAGGCAGGGTCATGGACGGGGCATCAGAGGACGAATTCCATGTCTCTCTGGACGGCACAGCACTTTAACGGCGCCTGCTGATCACGGATGAGGTTGCGGCTGCGCTCCACGATGTCATCCACCCCTGCATCGTCTCGTTCCTGATTGTGATGAAAGAGGCCCAGGGTCTTCACCCGGGCCTCGATAGCCAAGCGGACCGCATCGTTATAGGTGGAATGCCCCCATGTCTTCTTGTAATCATCTTCCCTGAATTCGGCGTCATGGATGAGGAGATCGGCGTTTGCTGAAAACTGAACATAATCCTCGAAACCCAGGCCACCGGGATGGACATAGCCCAATTCATTATCCGTCAGAAAGACGAATGATTTTCCGTCTTCTTCAAACCGGTATCCCATCCCCTGATTAGGATGGCTCAAGGGGAAGGCGGTCACGGTCATGGTATTGATGGTAAAACGGGTCCCACAGGTCTCATGGTAAGATATATCACAGCGGATGTCATCATAATTAATAGGAAAATGAGGCGCCGTCATGACCTGGGCGATCAGATCCTTGACGGATATCTGGGCGAAGGGGCATCCGAACATGCTGATCCGGGTATCTTTGAAATAAATCGGCTTGAAAAAAGGAAAACCCAGGAGGTGATCCCAATGGGCATGGGTAAAAAACATGTTGTAATCGCGCCGCCCCTCCGCCAGCAGGGCATTGCCCAGGCGCCTGATTCCCGAACCGGCATCGACAATGATAATATCATCTTCTTTGGTCCGGATTTCGAGACACGTCGTATCGCCCCCGTATTTAAGGTATTCCGGACCTGATACGGGGATAGAGCCTCTCGCACCCCAGCAACGGATGATCATGACGGATCCTTTTCATAGAAGATTTTTCTCATTATCGGCTTGAGCAGGTCTTGTCAAGCTGTAATTAGTGTGTATATTAGGCAACATTGGCAGGCTATTCAAAGGCTGACGGGTATTTAAATTATCCAACGAAAAGGAGCGACGATATGGCAACGATCAAGATTGAGGGAATGACCTGCGGACATTGTGTGATGGCCGTTAAGAAGGCTTTGATGAAAGTGGAGGGACTGAAAGATGTACAGGTCGACCTGGAGAAGGGGGAGGCAACCTTTGAAGAAGAGAAACCGGTGGCGGCAAGCCTGATCCGGGAGGCTGTCGAAAAAGCGGGGTATGAAGTTGTCTGAGGAAAGGTTGCAGGAAACCACCGTCTCCGTGGGGGGCATGACCTGCGCCGCCTGTGTGCGGAGAGTGGAGCGGGCACTGCAATCCCTGGACGGCGTGGCGGAAGCCTCGGTCAATCTGGCAACGGCCCGGGCGACAATCAGGCATCGCCCCCAGTGGGCGGGCCTGGAAGGGGTCGATGCCCTCATCACGGAAACGGGATACGATTATCTTGGCATTCCCGAAGAATTCCGGGAAGATCCGATTGCCGCGTCCCGGGAAAAGGAAATAGGGGATCTGAAAATCCGCTTTGCCGTCGGCATAGCCCTCAGCGTGGTGATCTTTTTCGGCTCCATGCAGCACTGGTTCCCCTTCCTCATGGCTATCCCCAGACAACCGCTGCTGATCGCCCTGTTCCTGCTGACGACTCCCGTCGTCTTCTGGGTGGGCAGCCGTTTCTTCATCGGGGCAATCAAGGCCGCCCGGCAGGGGACAACGGACATGAATACCCTCGTGGCCGTCGGGGCCTTCGCGGCCTACGCCTATTCCGCCCTGGCCACTTTCGTCCCCCAGATGTTCACCCGCTCGGGTATTGCCCCCCATGTCTATTATGACGGCGCCGCCCTGATCGTTACCCTGATCATCCTGGGACGGCTCCTCGAGGCGAAGGCAAAGGGGAAGACCTCGGCGGCCATCCAGCGCCTCATGGGGCTCCGGCCCAAGACCGCCCGGGTCATCCGCAACGGCGCCGAGGAGGATATTCCTATTGAGGGGATCATCCGGGGCGATCTCCTCCTCGTCCGCCCCGGAGAGAGAATTCCCACGGATGGCGTGATCGTCTCCGGATCGTCGAGCATCGATGAATCAATGCTCACCGGGGAGAGCATGCCCGTCTCCAAGGAGCAGGGCGCTCCCGTTTACGCGGCAACAATCAACAAGACAGGATCTTTTACCTTCACCGCTACAAAAATCGGTGCGGAAACGGCCCTGGCCCAGATCATCCGCCTTGTGGAGCAGGCCCAGGGATCGAAGGCCCCCATTCAGCGGTTGGCTGACCAAGTGGCATCGGTTTTTGTTCCCGTGGTCTTCGCGATTGCGATTGCGACCTTTGTCGTCTGGTATTTCTTCGTCCCCGACGGAAATTTCAGCCGGGGGCTCCTCAATTTTGTCTCCGTCCTCGTCATTGCCTGTCCCTGCGCCCTCGGTCTTGCCACCCCCACCGCCGTTATGGTGGGCACGGGTCTCGGGGCCGAACGGGGGATCCTGATCAAGGGGGGAGAAAGCCTCGAAAAGGCCTACAAGCTCACGATGGTCGTTTTTGACAAAACGGGGACCCTGACCCGGGGGGAACCGCAGGTCACGGACATCATCGTCGCCCCGGGGATTGGTGAGAACGACCTGCTGAAGATCGCCGTCTCCATCGAATCCGTCTCCGAACACCCCCTCGGCGAGGCGATTGTCCGGGAGGGCCGGACCAGAAACATCATCCCCGAAGCGATCGGGGACTTCGCGGCCAGCGCCGGCCTGGGAGCCAGTGCCCTGGTCGCCGGACGACCCTGCCTCCTGGGAAACCGCCGCTACCTGGAGGGGGCCGGCATTTCTTTCCTGCCTTTGGAGGATGCCGCAGAGCGTCTGGCCGGGGAAGGGAAAACGGGCGTCTTTGTAGCCCGGAATGGGCAGCTCCTGGGAATGATCGGCCTGTCCGACGTCCCCAAAACCTCGGCAAGGGAGGCTATCGGGATACTGAAAAAGGCCGGCCTCAAGATCGCCATGATCACCGGCGACAACGCCCAGACGGCACGGGCCGTGGGTGAGGCGCTGGGCATCGACACTCTGCTTGCCGAGGTCCTCCCCGGTGACAAGGCTAAGGAAATCAGGAGATTGCAGGAGCAGGGAGAGATTGTGGCCATGGTGGGAGACGGCATCAACGACGCCCCGGCCCTGGCGGCCGCCGACATCGGCATTGCCATCGGCGCCGGAACCGACGTGGCCATGGAAGCAAGCGACATGACCTTGATGAGCGAAGACCTCAAGGCCGTTCCGGCGGCCATCCGTCTGTCCCACGAAACAATGAAGGTGATCCGTCAGAATCTTTTCTGGGCCTTCATCTATAACATTATCGGCATCCCCATCGCCGCCGGAGTCCTATATCCCTTCGGAGGCATCCTCCTGAACCCGGAATTCGCCGCCGCGGCCATGGCCCTGAGTTCCGTCTCCGTCGTCAGTAATTCCCTGAGGTTACGACGGGTCTGGGGAAAGATCATCTTTTGATCTTCCAACCGTCGCTTTCCCGGAGGAGGGAAAACGTTTCCTTCGTGGTCTGCATCGGGAGGTTGTCCCGCTGGTATTTGTCCAGAAAATGACTGATGTTTTGACAAACAAAGGTTAAGGACTCCAGTGTCTGCTGAGGAATCCCGGCGGCCAGACTATGGAAAATATCATTGATCATCAACGGGAAATCGGGGGCCGTCATGACCACCGCTGCTGTTGCCCTGTCTCCCGTGACATCGATATTTTCTACAACAAAAGAAATATTGCCTCCGATTACCTGGGCTATCAAGCCATTCCCCAGAGAATTCGCCGCTTTATAATCCAGAAGGTTCTGCTCTGCTTTGTTTGCCGAAGAAAGGTAATTATAGGCCGCTTCCGTGCGTCCGCCAATTACGGCGTGCAGGTAATTGGCTAACGCCTCCTGGGCCGTCAAGGTCGAGCCCCTGTTCACAAAATATGCGACAACCAGGAAAAATATGAGCAATAACCCGATTAAGGCAAGCATAATCTAAGTATCACCGTCCAATCATTTAGTTGCCTTCCGGCGGATTATGCTTCCCGTTCAAAATGGGACTTGTCGGCGCCGCAGACGGGACATGTCCAGTCGGCGGGCAGATCCTCAAAGGGTGTTCCGGCCGGGGCGCCGTGTTCCGGTTCGCCGGCGGCGGGGTCATAGACGTATCCGCAGATTGAACACACATAGCTGGCCGCCTTCGCGACCACGGCTTTGGGTTCTTCTGCCTGATAGCTTGGTGCTGTCTTGGGGGACTTGCCCTTCCTGACGGTATGATAGTAGGCGTAGGTCATGGGGGGATCATTGCCGAGATTGTCGTAATCGACGACCTCCCCGACAAAGATGGTGTGGGAGCCGCATTCCAGCTCCTGGATCAGCTTGACCTCCAGATAGGCCACGGCATTATCCAGGACGATGGGCGCACCGGTCTTCCCGATCCGGTACTGGACATTCTTGAATTTGTCGACGTCCCGGCCCGATTTGAAGCCGAAAAGACCGATGAAGGTCATCGTGGCCTCCTCGGAGAGAATGGAAACGGAAAAGACACGGCTGGCCTTAATATAAGAATGGGTCAGGTTTTCCTTGTTGATGCTGACGGCAATGGTGGATGGCTCCGAGGTGACCTGGAACATGCTGTTGGCGATCTGGCCGTTGAACTTGCCGTCCTGGACGGAACTGACGAGATAAAGGCCGTAGCTGATCTTGCGGAAGGCTTCTTTGTTCATAGGGGTGCGCTCCTGACATGATATTTGGTTGAGAGCTTCGCAACTGTTTTACCTATATACGAAATTCGATCCTCCTGCCAGATTAAATTATCCATGCAAATCACCCTACCCATGATGCCGGGAATGTGATAGGCTGCCAAACAAAAAATATTATCATGGAGGCTAATTATTATGGATTGGGGAATGGAAAACCGCCTGTCCCAGCTAATTCAGGCAGATGGACACTGCTTCTTTCTGCCTATCGATCACGGCTATTTTCAGGGACCGACATCGTGTCTGGAGAAACCCGGAGAAACCATTAAGCCGCTTCTTCCCTATTGCGACGCCCTTTTTGTTACGCGGGGCGTCCTGCGGTCCGCTGTCAATCCCGTCGGGAGCAAGCCCGTTATTCTCCGGGTATCGGGAGGGGCCAGCGTTCTGGGCAGGGACCTCGCCAATGAATCCCTCACTACTTCCATCGAAGAGATCATCCGCCTCAACGCCGCGGCCGTGGGGATATCAATCTTCGTGGGGACCGACTACGAACGGGAATCACTGATGAATCTTTCCGAAATCGTCAATCAGTGCGAGGATTTCGGCATTCCCGTCATGGCCGTCACCGCCGTCGGCAAGGAGCTGGAGAAACGGGATGCCCGGTATCTGGCCCTGTGCTCCCGCATTGCCGCTGAGTTGGGGGCGCGGGTGGTAAAAACCTACTGGTGCAAAAATTTCGACAAAGTGGTAGCCGGCTGCCCGGTTCCCGTCGTCATGGCGGGAGGACCAAAGTGTGAAACGGAAAAGGAAGTATTTGATTTTGTTTACGACGGGATGCAAAACGGCGCGATCGGCCTCAACCTGGGCCGGAATGTCTGGCAGAACCCTCACCCCGTGGCCATGATGAGGGCGCTCCATGCCATCATCCACGAAGACCTCACGGCCAGGGAAGCGTGGGAGCTTTTCAACGACGTCAAGGCGGAAAAGAGCAGAAAAGCAAGAGCCGTCAAAGGGAAAAAATGATGCCGGCGGGGAGATAGTCCATGCGCGTAGCCATGTATTATCGGAATAATGACGTAAGGATTGAGGAGATGCCGGTACCCCGGATCGGCCCCGGGGAGATCCTCGTCAAGGTAATGGCCAGCGGGATCTGCGGCAGCGATATCATGGAATGGTACCGGATCAGGAAGGCGCCCCTGGTCCTGGGCCATGAAATCGCCGGGGTTGTCGCCGAGGTGGGAGAAGGGGTAACAAACTGTCGCCTCGGAGACCGGGTCTTTGTGTCCCACCATATCCCCTGCAATACCTGCCATTACTGCCTGCAAGGATACCACACCGCTTGCGAGACCCTCCACAGCACCAATTACGATCCCGGCGGCTTTGCCGAATATCTCCGGGTCCCCCGGCTTAATGTCGACCGGGGGGTTTTTCTCCTGCCCGCAGATGTTTCCTTCGCCGCCGGCGCCATGATCGAACCCTTGGCCTGCGTCATCCGGGGGCAGCGCCTGGCCCACCTGCAACCGGGACAAACGGTGTTGGTGCTGGGCAGCGGCATCTCCGGCATCCTTCATATCATGCTGGCCAAGGCCTCGGGGGCGGGAAGGATCATGGCCACGGATATCAACGCCTACCGGCGGGACCAGGCCCTGACCTTCGGCGCCGACGCCGTCAGTGACGCCCGGGAGGATATACCGGCCTGGGTGCGGAGCGTTAACGATCAGCGCCCTGCGGACCTCGTCATTGTCTGTACCGGCGCCCCCGCCGCTTTCGATCAGGCGCTGCAATCCGTGGACCGGGGGGGAACAATCCTTTGTTTCGCCACGACGGAGCCGGGAGTTAACCTGTCCGTGCCGCTCAATGATTTCTGGCGCAACGAGATCAAACTCATGCCTTCCTACGGCAACAGCCCCTACGATGCCATGGCGGCGATCAACCTGATCCGATTTAACCGCGTGCCCGTGGAAAAAATGATCTCCCACCGCCTACCCCTTGCGGAGGCCCAAAAGGGCTTCCAGCTTGTCGCTACGGGAACGGAAGCAACCAAGGTGATCCTTCTCCCCCAGGAACATGAATAACCCCTTCTCCCACTACTCCGCAAAACTCGTCCGGGCCGGTCTTGCCGAAGCGGAAACACCATTGTTGGGAACCGGGGAGGGATTACTCAGCTGGAATCGGGAAGATCCCTTGGCCGGTCTCTTAACTACGGTGGGCGAACGCCTGGGCCGCCGGGCCATCCTGTACTGTCAACTGGCGGAACCTTATCACACCATGCTTCTCCACTTGACGGAAACCGCCGCCGGCGGCGACGTCATTCATCCCCAGGATTTTGAAACCAGGATATTTCTCAAGGACCTCCCCATCCTGAAAGATCTTACCGAGGCCGGGCTCCTCGCCGCCCTGAAAGACCGCCGTTGCGTAGTCATCCCCGGCGGAGGCGTCATCGCCACAGCAAAAAAAGATATGGAAACGGCCTTTGTCATCTACAGCGCCGCCTGCTTCGCCGTCTTTGTCAAATTTTTTTCCGATCTTCTTAGGCAGCGGCAACACTCGGGGCCGTCTCGGCAAGGGCGAGCGGTCCTGGAAGCGATTATGGGTCGTCTCGACCCCGTTCCCCCGGTGGCGGCGGGTCCGACCTTGAGTTCCGGCCCCTGGGAAAACGAAGCAGACATCCGGGCGGCCATGGTGGCGGCAGGCAGCAGAACCGTCTCCGACCGCCTGGTGGACGCCAATTTCGGCAATATCTCCTACCGCCGGGGAGAAGATCTTTTCATCACCCGCAAGGGGAGCGCCCTGGACGCCCTTACAGACAAGATCATCCGCATCCCCCTGGCAGGACCGACAGATACGGACGCCATTGCCTCGACGGAGTTGCCGGCGCACCGGTTTATTGCCCTGATGGCCCCTTACCGCGCCGTCCTCCATGGGCATCCGAAATTCTCCGTCATCATGTCCATGGCCTGCGGGGAAGAAGATTGCCCGGACAAGGGCGGATGCCATCGTTTCTGCCCCCGGGAAAGATGGATACAGGACATCCCCGTCGTCTCCGGCGAGGCCGGGGCAGGCCCCTTCGGCCTCTGCAATACCGTACCTGCGGCCGTCCGGGACCACGGCGCCGCCATTGTTTACGGGCACGGCGTCTTCACGGCCGGAGCTCAGGACTTCAACGAGGCCTTACAGCGCCTGCGGCAAATCGAAAAAACCTGCCGGGATTTGTTTTTCCGGACCATCGGCTTTTGATAAATAATTATTTGGAGGTGCACCATGTTAAAGGATCTGGTTTTCCAAAACCGCAGTTACCGCCGTTTTGACGAGACAGCAACGATTTCCCAAGAGACCCTGAAAGAACTTGTGGACCTGGCCAGGCTTACGGCATCGGCGGCCAACCGGCAGCCGTTAAAGTACCTGCTGTCCTGGGAACCGCAGAAGAACGGCCTCATCTTCCCCCATTTAGCCTGGGCCGGCTATCTGAAGGACTGGCCCGGTCCCGCCGCGGGTGAGCGCCCTACCGCCTATATCGTCATGCTCGTCGATACGGAGATCAGCCCTGCCGCCGCCTATGACCTGGGCATTGCCGGCCAGACGATTCTCCTCGGGGCGACGGAAAAAGGGCTCGGAGGGTGCATGGTTGCATCGATTAAAAA
>Ga0172379_10003574_pt1 | contig 24450 bp, 19 predicted proteins | sample GrowelOW334metaG_FD_119756 | JGI IMG/M metagenome (GOLD analysis project Ga0172379, IMG submission 119756) | Groundwater microbial communities from an aquifer near a municipal landfill in Southern Ontario, Canada - Groundwater well OW334 metaG | ecosystem: Environmental > Aquatic > Deep...
AGACGAAAAGATCAAAGCTCTAGCCGACCTAAATTCAGCCGTTGCCGCCGGGCGCAACGACATACAAACCCTTACACTAAAAGCCCAAACAGAGAGCTCTATTGGCAACTACAGCCAATGCCTAGCAAGCTGCGACGCTATTCTCAAGCTCGATAACAACAATCTCGAAGCTTACGTTCTGGCCTCAGATGCCCACCTCAATAGAGGCCACCTCGACGAAGCATTCGAAGCAGCTGATAGAGCAATCAAGGCAGCACCAAAGCATCCAGATGGTTACACCGCTCGCGCCTATGCCTATAACCTTGCCTTTAAATACAAGAAGGCTATTGCCGACTGCGAGACTGCAATAGCTTTAGACCCCCAATGCCAGGCGGCTTACGCCTACAAAGGCGACGCTGAAGAAGAGCTGAAGCTCTACGATCAAGCCATGAAAGACTACAATAAAAATATTGAGTTGAGCCCCCTTGATGCCAGCGCACTATTGCGGCGGGCCGAGTTGCACAACCAAATGGCGCAATTTCATCGAGCCATCATAGATTGCACAGACGCCATAAAGCTTGATGCCGACAACGGCGAAGCCTATTTCTACCGCTCATATGCTAACGACCAACTTTCATTATCAGCTCAAGCTAAGAAAGATAAAGACAGAGCCGAAGCGCTTGGTTTTGTCGGACAATAATTGATTACCGTGTTAAGGTAAGAAAGTGAACAAGTATGACCATTCTGACAATGCCAAAAGACTATGCTTGATTTGCGACGGCAGATTCGATAAAGACCTGCTCAATTGTCCTGAAGATGGCTCACAGCTAGTTTTCATTACTCCGACCCCAAGCAAATTTGATAAGGTGCCTGGGTATGAGATTCAAGGTGAAGTTGGCGCCGGTAACAGTGGAAAAGTTTATAAGGCTGTGGCCGAATTAGGCACACAAATTGTTGCCATAAAAGTCTTACATCAATCGTTAATAGATAACCTTGAAATGGTGAATCGCTTCAAAAAAGAAGCATTGCTTAGCAGTCGCCTAACCTCACCAAATACAGTGGCAGTAAAACATTTTGGCATCCTCAATGATGGCCGACCATTTATGGTCATGGACTACATTGAAGGCACCTGCGCCGGCACAATCATTGAGGAAACCGGCCCCATGTCGTTAGACCGGGCTCTGCCTATTTTCATACAGGTAGCAGCAGGACTGGCCCACGCTCATGACATTGGCATCATGCACCGCGATATTAAACCGCAGAACATCATGCTCATTGACCAAGATAGCCAGCAAGACTTTGTCAAAATCATCGATTTTGGTATCGCCAAGCAAATGCACAGCGATACCTCGATGGCTCTCACAGTCACCGGTGAAGCCGTTGGCACTCCTGTTTACATGAGCCCAGAGCAGTGCCTGGCTGGAGACGTTGACCATCGCACCGATATCTATTCGTTCGGGTGCGTCATGTACGAACTGCTCACCGGCAGATTGGTTTTCGCTGCAAATAGCCCAGTGGCCTTGATGACCAAACATGTGCACGAAACTCCCCCTGCAATGGGCCTGTTACCGTCGCCAATTGCTTCTGAGATTGAGCGAATTATCTTGAAAGCACTCGCCAAAAAGCCTAATGATCGCTACAGCGATGCTTACGAACTAAAAGCCGACTTATTTGCTTTATATAGATCGGCACAATCATAATTCGCTAGAACCAGTTTACTGATTCACCCAATCGCAGGCTCACACAGTCACGGATGCAGCGATAGCTTGAATTGCCTCAAGCTCTTGTCTCATATCTCCAGCACTTGCAAATCTTTTGCTCACATCAATAGTGGTGGCACGGGCAACTATGGCATCAAGCTCGCCGTTTAGGTGTGGTCTCACTAACATGGGCTGCGACATAGAAATCGGCTCGGGATCTGCGCCAGTAAGCAGCCAATAGAGAGTGCAGCCACAGGCGTAAATATCACTTTGAGTTGTCGATTTGCCGCGAAACTGCTCTGGAGAAACGTAGCAGTGTTTGCCCACCATGGTCTTAGTTTCATTAGACTCAAGTTGCTCGGCCACATTGAAATCAATCAGCGCCAATTCGCCACTTGCACGCAGCAGAAGATTTTCAGGGGTGAAATCGCGATGCACAATAGCTGGCTCTAAAGTATGGAGATACTCAAGCACGGTGCACATTTCAATGCCAAGGCGAATAGCCTCTGCTTCGCTGACGGGGCCGTCATCTTGGACAAGCTTGCGTAGCGACTTGCCGTCAATATACTCAAGAACCAAATAGGCTTTTTGATTATCGACAAAACAATCAATAAGCTTGACGATCCGTTCATTGTTCAATTTTTGTAGAAGTTTAGCTTCGTGCTCAACATTTTCTAGAGCCCGTTTGCGAATTTCAATTCCACCGCGTACAGGCAATACGAACTCTTTCAATACGACTTGTCCGAGTTTTGATTGGTCAAGATTTTCTTGCGACTCTTCTTCGAGGCTATTTGCTTGCGCTAAATATGTAACTGCTTGGCCGCCCGCGGCAAGACGTCGAACTATCTCAAACTGGCCAGATAAAACAGTATCTCCTGGTTCAAGCGGGGTCAAAGATAAGTGAAGATTATCAGCGCCGTTAACTTGAAGGCTATCCAACCACAACTTAGTAAAAGACTGTCCTTTAGCTTCTTCAAGTTCAAAGACTTCGTCAGTCAAGCTTCCACTTGGTAAATAGTGCTTAATCGCGCGAAGCAAAAGAGGAAGGTCGGCCTCATGGGTGATGGCGTTAATATCAAAGCAAAGCTTGGGAGACTGCGAGTTATTGTCTCTACCGAGGCTAAAGTATGGCTTTAGTAGTGGCAGAAGCAGGCGTAGGGCAAAAGGCAGTGCTTCGCGATTGAGATGCAGTTCAATGGCGGAAGATTTGTAGAAGTGTGGCGTGAAATTTTTCACGGTAACTAAATCAATTGTCTGCCAGGAAATCCACGTTGAAGACAACACACCAAAAGGGGTTACCCAGTGCAGCCTAACGCCGTCTTCACCAATTTGAATATTGGTCGGCGCCACGATTAGCGGATACATCATAAGCAGAAGATAACAGTAAAAAGCAAAACTTGTAATCAGTACAGAATAGGCACCAAATATAGGAATTTTAGAGAGTTGAGTAATTGCGACGTATACAGCAACGTAAATAAAAATAGCCTTAACTGCTTCTTTTCCGAGGATTAACTCTTGCCTGAGCTTATGGCGAAAACGTCCTTGCGCTCGCCAGCCACTGTACGGGATGTATGCCTCATATGGCCCTATGGGTAGGGGAGGCAAGCCGATGAATTTCCCAGAACTTTTAGATTTATCAGATGATGATTTGATTTGTTTTTCATTCACCATCAGACTTGAACCTTCTTGCTTGCTGAAAGTGCAATCAGATCTAATCCTTTTAACGCCTGTTCGGCACTAGCTGGCCGCTCTTCGGCCTCGAAGCGCGTCAATGAAGAAACCAGATCGCTCAGGCCTTGGCTCACTTCGCTACATTTTGCCTTAGGTTCTGAAGTCGCTAAAGGCTCGGGATCAATTGCGGTTAACAGATAGTGCATTGTAGCGCCAAAAGAATACAAATCGCTCAACTGGCTAGCTTTGCCCCTTAATTGCTCAGGTGCGACGTAACACTGTTTACCAATCATGGTGCCTGTTGCTTGGCCCACAAATTCGTTTGCAGCGCCAAAGTCAATGAGCACAATCGAATTGTTTTCTTTCACCACAATGTTATCGGGAGTCAGGTCGCGGTGAAGAAGCGGTGGTTCTTGATTGTGCAAATAGATCAATATCTCAAGCAGCTGCCGCCCCCAAAGAAGAACATCTTTTTCTTTTTGCTTACCGTGGGCCTTCACTAATTGAGCGAGGGTCAAGCCCGGAATGTACTCAAGCACGAGATAGTCGCGGTCTTCTTCAACAAATCGATCTAAAACCATAGCAATTTGCGGATGCTTCAGTTTTAGCAAAAGACTTGCCTCTCTGGCAAACAATTGTCTAGCTTTTTCTTGCTGTTGCTCACCAATATCGTGAGGCAAAACAGATTCTTTCAGGACAACTTTCTTACCGTCACATTTAGCCAAATAAACTGCAGACATCCCGCCGGCCCCAAGCGCCATCAACACTTTATAGCGACCGCCCTGGAAGTCGTGACTGGTCGGCAGTGGCACATAGGTTGTGGCCAAATATTTTGGGCTAAGACTTTCTGACCAAAGTTGCGTAAACGACTGAGCATCAAGACGCTCAAGAACTATGGCTTTCTGCATTTTGACAAAATCGCTAGAAAGTTTCGAAGGGTTGCCATATTTTTCAATAGCACTCATAAATTCTTCAGCCATAGGTATAGTCAAATAAGACAGCATAAAAGTAGCGGACCCACCTGAAATGAAATCGATGCTGACATAAGGCCCCATACCAGCCATAGAAAAAACCGCATACCACGGCTTCTTTTGATCTCTGAACTGCGGATTACTACTCGTCCCCATGCTTTCTGGATAGGTAATTTGAATGGAGTGAACATCAGACCATTCGCGTTTTCTTCTATTCAGTAGACTGAGACCCCAAGTGTCAATGAACTCTATTCCATCGGCAGTCAACTTAATGGCAGCCTTGCTCTTAACACAAATGGCAGAGTAGAAACCCACAATCATCAGCACACTGCATATCAATATAGTTAAAAGTCCTGGCGCTGAAAGCGCGTCAGGACGAGTCATTGTAGTGACCAAGATAGTTGCGAGTAACCCAAGCAGCATAAGGCCAAAAAATATAAACATAAGCGCACGAACGCGGTCGTTCACAAGTGTGAAGGCTAAAGTTACTCCGCCTTCCGAGTCTTTTTCTATACGCAAATCTTTAGACATGACAAACCCACTACTTTGAACACTAACTCAAAGCTGACTCCAAATACGCGAGATGCCCTTTTTCAGTATTGAATGAAACTTGCAGACCCAGCGGTACCACAGCATTTTCACAAGCTTGGCCGAAGGGTAAATTGAAACAAGTAGCTAGTTTCATTTCGGTGACGCGATCGGCAACTAACTCTTCAAACGAGAGCATATTGAAAGAGCCTTTCGTACTACAGTCTTCAAACTGACCAAGACCTAGTGCAGCAACTGTAGAAAGTTTGTTCGAAATATATAGAGTGGTAAACCAGCGGTCAAGAATGTCGTTGCGCTCCGATCTATCTTCTAACAGCAACACAGAACCGCTTAAATCGGGTTCGTACGGTGTTCCAAACAGCGAGACAAGAGCGGTCAAATTGCCAGCAACGATACGCCCTTTGCCAACGGCATTGACTGGCGAGTAGCAGAAATCTGAGAGAAATTTGTCCTTAACTTGCATAGCAGGAAAATGATCAGCGCTTGTGAGAAGCTTCTTGAAGCGATCAAAAGCATCTTTGCTGTCGATGCGGTCCAGATTGCTTCCATGAAAAGTAACTACTTTAGACTTTTGATTGAGAGCCAATAACAAGTGACTATTGTCATCGCAGCCAATCACTATTTTAGGTTTCTTGGCAAAGGTGTCGTAAGGCAAATCTTTCAGTAAGCGAATAGAGCCGTAGCCAGCATTGAGGCACCAAATGGCGGCAATAGAATCGTCTTCTAGGGCGGTGACTATATCGCTCAGCCTTGCTTGATCGTCGCCGGCCATAGCCCCGTGTGTATCTAATGCATGGGCACCAACAACAGGAACGAAGCCCATATCATGCACAATGCGCTCTGCTCTTTTCAGAGCCGAAGGCTTAGTTGGTCGACTAGCAGGAGCAATTAGTGCAACCCGGTCTTTACTTTTTAAAGCTCTGGGTTTTATCAACGCAGGCAGCCTCCTCAATGTTGAACTTAACGCTGAAGCTATCAGAGTTGCCAGTGCTAGCACTAGTGCTACTGCCAGTGCTACTTCTTGTTACCTCAAGACTCGCCATAATGCCTAGTGGCAGAGTCACCTTGTCGGGTGTATGTCCTAATTTGAGGCCATAAATCACAGGAATACCGAGGTTGCTAAAGTGTTCTCTCAGCATCACTTCAAGAGAAGCATTTAGAGGCAATACATTGCGCTTACTACCACCGGGCTTACAACCACTGCAGTCACCAATGATGATACCGCGAGCACGATCAAACTTTCCGGCTAGTACCATCTGGGTCAAAATGCGATCTATGTTATGAGGCTCTTCATCAACGTCTTCGAGGAAAACAATGCGATCATCGCAATCTATTTCGTAAGGTGTTCCCATCAAGCCACGTATCAAAGTTAGGCAGCCACCAGTGAGACGCCCGCGCCCCTTGCCCGCTGAAATGACCATGCGGGTCGGTGGATAGCTTGAGCCCCAAGGAAGAGTTGAATGAGTTGAATCAGTTGACTCATCTAGATCGGCCGGTGGATCAGCCACAAGACCAATAGGCGAAATGCCCATGATTGCCTTCTGATAGTGGCTATGGGTGTAGGCAGTTTCGAACATCAAACCGACAGTTGGACCATGAAAAGTCACTAAATTAGACTTCTGATTTATGGCGATTAGAAGAGCGGTGATGTCACTAAAGCCCACCAAAATTTTCGGTTTCTGCTCGAATAGCGGAAAATCTAACTTCGGTAAAATGCGAGTCGCACCAGCACCACCACGCATAGGTAACACTGCGGTAATAGTATCGTCGCTCCACAAAGCGTGGAAGTCTTCAGCTCTGGCACTGTCGCTGCCAGCATAGCTGCTATATGACTTGCTGCTATTAGCACCAAGTTTAAAATGCAGGCCCATTTTAGTGAGCCAGTCGGTAGCAAATTGGAGATTGCCTGGCTCAAACTGCGGCGACGAGGGCGCAATCAATCCAACCGTATCGCCTTTTTTAAGAACTTGCGGTTTTTGAATGTTTACTAGTTCGTTCGCTGTATTCATAGGTTGTTTTTACAGTGCAGCACTTTTATTTTGCTAGTTTTTTCTAGCTCGGATATTTCTTTGAGCCCAGGTTGCCAAGCGTAGATTGCCTAAATAACTAGAAAAAGCACTGCTTGCGAGACATTAATTGTATACCATCTTGCAGTGCAGAAGCCTCTACGGCTTGCCACTAGGCGCAGACTCTGACCCTAGCTGCTAAAGCCAAAATACAAAACGGCAGCCAATTCAGGCTGGCAAACAGAAAAGGCATCATAACTTGCTATATTTGTATATGTATTTTCAGGTAGATGATTGATATGGTTCAAACACAGATATCACCAAGCTCCACTAGCGCTCAAGAAGGCAAGTTCAGCAAAGAACAGCTGGCCTGGCTCGACAAAGCAAAGGCCTTCGCTAAGGCAATTAGCCTGCAAGAAGTAATTGCTTCAGATAAAGACAATGTCTTTAGACGCGACCTCTTTGAAAAGGCTTGCCAGCCCGAATGGGGTTTAGGTGGCTTGCCATTTCCTAGCACCTACGGTGGCTCTGCTGGTGACTATGTCAGCTTCAGTTTAGTCAATGAAGAATTTGGCCGGCGTTGCGTGCCGATCATGAGCTCCCTTGGAGTGCATGTTCTCAGCCAAGAACCAATTTATCGCTTCGGCAACGAAGAGCAAAAGCAAAAATATTTAGTGCCTTCTTCAACAGGCAAAATGCTAGCGGCCTTTGGCTTGACCGAGCCCAATGCAGGCTCAGATACTGCTGCTATCGAGAGCACCGCCAAAATAGATAGCAACGGCGACTATCTATTGAATGGCACGAAGACATTCATCACATCTGGTGCCTCGGCCGATTACTACATAGTAATGGCGCGTCTGTTAGACAGTGCTGATGCACCTGCAGCGGAGCCAGCTGCCGGCGGCAAGCCGAAGAGACCTGGTCAAATTACGGCCTTCATTGTAGAACGTAATTTTGAAGGTTTTGCTATCGGTCAAAAGTTCGACATGCTTGGAATGCGCGGCTATTCAACCTGCGAGATTGTTTTCAACGACTGCAAAGTACCAAAGGCTAACTTACTGGGCCAACACGGCGAAGGCCGCAAGGTCGCCCTTTCTAGTTTAGCTAAAGGGAGAGTGACCATTGCTGCTCAATCTATTGGTTGGGCTCAGGGTGCACTAGATGCCTGCCTTGATACTCTACAAAAACATTACCGCGACGGTGCCATTACAGCTGATGCTAATGGTATGGCCGGTAAACTCGGCGACTTAGCTGTGCAAATCGAGGCAGCCCGAGTTCTCACTTTCCAGGCCGCTCGCCTAATTGATGCCAACGAGCAAAGCGTCACGGTGGCAGCCATGGCAAAGACCATGGCCAGCGATGTAGCTATGCGGGTTTCAACTGAAGTAATGAGCATTCTTGGAATAGACGGAATGAAACCCGAACTTTTGATTGAGCGCATTTTTAGAGATGCTAAAGCTGGTCAAATATATGAAGGCACCAATCAAATACAACGCATGCTAATTGCCCGTGACCTGCTGAAGTAACTAAAAAATGACAGACAACGACGATTTAGAAGCATCAGGAAATTCGGTCAATGAGCCGATCCAGATTCAAAACATCCGCATTGAGCCGACGGCCTCAGCCAGTACAACTGGCGCTACAGCAGGCAACGCTCAGCCAGGCAACGCTCAGCCAGGCAACGCTCAGCCAGGCAACGCTCAGCCAGGAAGCGATCAGTTAGGCAGTGGCCCGTTAACAAATTCTCAGATGCAAGCTGTCTCTATCAGCGCCGAGCTAGCTGACGCCATCGATAAAGTTCGCTTGGTCACTATGCTGGTGGGCTACTTCTACGTTGGCTTAGTGGCACTGCTATCGGTGGTGTCAATTATCCTTTTGGCACCAGTAGCAATAAGCTTCCTTGATCAACACTCACCTATATTGATGTCGACGGCTCGTGTGCTCATATCACTATTGGCATTTGCACTGGGTATTGGTGCCTGGCTCATTCTTCTCTATCACTGGCGCATCAATGATGGGATGGAGACAGCTGAAATACTAATTGACGGCATTCGTGATCAAACTCTCATTCAGATGCAGGCAGCTCGGTACAACTTAGAAGAATTGACTGAGCGCTTGCGCTTCCCCAAAGAAGCTCAGGCTGCTGGCCCACTTGAATATATTGAGATGGCCCGACAAATCGGACCACTGCTCTCTTTGTTGATGGCGAAAGAAAGAAGCATCCTCACCCTCGGCGTTGAAGGATTGAAATTCTTCCAACTAGTCAAAAAAGTACTCAACAAATAGAGACTATATAAGTACTGCTCGAAGCACATCCAATACTTATGCAACTGCAAACCAAACCTGAATTCGATTTTGAAAGCTATTTACTGGCCCGCCGCAAGCTGGTTGAAGATCGCCTTGCCCTCTATTTAGTAGAGCAAGAGCCTGCTCGTCTATGGCAGTCAATGCGCTATTCGGTTTTATCAGGTGGCAAAAGGCTCAGAGCAATGCTCACTCTTGCAGCAGCCGAAGCCATCGCCGCCAACAAAAATATTGATGGCCAGCAAAAGCTAGACCCAATCGAAATTGCCCTGCCTTGTGCTTGCGCCATCGAGATGATTCACGCCATGAGTTTGGTGCATGACGATTTGCCTTGTCTAGATAATGACGATCTCAGACGCGGCAAGCCTACCAATCACAAGGTCTACGGAGAAGCTCTAGCACTTCTGGCAGGTGATGGCCTTCTCATGTTGGCAAACGAAATATTGATTGAGCACAGCAAAGATGTAGCAGCTGCCGATCTACTGGCCGTGGTGCGCGAGCTCTGCCGGGCCACTGGACCTTCGGGCATGGTGGGCGGCCAAGTGAAAGACATGGAATTCACTGGTTCTGATGACACCAAATTTGATATCGCCACAGTAGAGTCTATTCATTCTGGAAAAACCGGCGCACTGATTCGCTTTTCACTCTGGTCTGGCGGCAAACTCATGGGGGCCAACGAAACGCAGCTGGCAAGCTTGTATCGACTAGGCGAAATTTTAGGCCTAGCTTTTCAGATTACCGACGATCTATTAGATGTAACTGGCGACGCTAAGACTTTGGGCAAGACCCCAGGAAAAGACGAAGCAACCAAGAAAGCGACATGGGTTAGAGCCATAGGAATCGACGGTGCTCGCCAAAAATTGAGCGAAATGGAAAGCGAAGGAATTTCTTTGATTGAGAAAAGCGCACTTGACATCAGTGGTGCACCGGTGCTGAAAGCTCTATTAAAGTATGCTATCCACAGACAGAAATAGAGCGCGTATAAATGGAATTCTCTTTACTAACCAACTTTCTTACTTTCGCCCAGACCGCCTCAACCATCAATGTTCAAGATGCATTGCAGAACATGCAAGGTCGCGGCTGGCAGGTAATTGCTGTGACGATTTTCTCCAGCACCTTTGCCCAAGTACTGAAGGTCATCACTAAACTTGTGACTCAAGGCAAACTCGATTTACGCATGATTGCCACCACCGGTGGCATGCCTTCCTCACACTCTTGCTGCACCATGGGCATGGCAGTGTCTGTTGGCTTGATCGAAGGGTTTAACTCCGTCTCATTTGCCATCGCTCTTTGTCTTGCTTTTATCGTCATGTATGACGCTGCTGGAGTAAGAAGAACTGTCGGCTTACAAGCCAAGGTGCTCAATCAGATGATGGTTGAACTATTTTCAGAGCACCCAAAGCTATCTAGTGAGCGTATTAAAGAATTCCTCGGCCACACTCCTGTAGAAGTTTTTGTTGGCGCTGCACTTGGCTGTGTCATCGCTTTAGTATTCAACAACTTGGCTATCCATCAACATTGGCATATACCTTAAGCGGTTGTCATGAGCTGCCAGAGCCACTTGTTATGAAAAGATAGTAATACATGACTACTGCATCTTTCTCGTAACTTTGCTCTATAATCAAGGTCTTGGAAAGGGTTGCCAGGACAAATCGAAAAACCACCCAGTGACATTTTTTGAAGAGTCCAAGTGCGAGGGCACGGCAAGAGCTTTCTAATCGACTTAACCGTCGGTAGCTTAAAGGCATGGGCCAGAGAGCAAATCAAGAGACAAAACAAAGCGTTGGCATCCAGATGGCATTGGCCATCAAATTCAAAAAAGACTCAGTCTTATATTCGTACCAGAAGGTTAGTTCTTTCAGAAAAGGAGGAAAGGTAGAGATTCACTAAAGGCCATAAAGGTTGATAGAAAAATCACTGCCATAAGCTAGATGAACACAACGGTCCAGATAACACCAGCACCTGCCAAGACCACTTCGCCCAGGCGCTCGCGCTTTCCTGGCAAAGAGTCCGGTTCGGTTTCGTTCAACCTGACAGCCCTAGGTCGTCAGTTGTTAAAAGAACAAGCCGCTTCCGCCAGCGTTTCGAATGGCGATTACGTAGAAATGCTTATTCGTGAACGCGCTGGCTTGGCCCCCTTGAGATTACCCCCTCAAGCTAAACAAACCGGCCCTAAAGGTGGTGCCAAATCGTTCTTCTTTGGTAAGAACCGTGGAACCACTACTGCCGTATGTGTAACCCCTATGGCCCACCGTTTGCTCGACGAACAAGTCGCAGCTTCACGTATGAGCCGTGGTGATTACATAGAGTACTTACTGCGCGAAAAAGCCGGTCTCATCGAAGAGACCTTCAGAGCTTATGCCGCTCAACAACAAGCCGCTGCTGCAGCTGCCGCTGCCGCTCCTGCTGTCGTTCAAGCAGTACAAGCACCTGCAACTCAAGTTAACTTCGCCCCCCCTGCCATCCAGCAAGTACAGCAACCTGTACAACCTGTGCAACAGCCAGTTGTTGAAGTTACCTACGCTCAACCAGTCATCACACCAGTGACTGATTGGAACTCAGGCAGCTAATCTAGCACTAGCTATTTAGTCCTCCTTTCGATGGAATCTCTCCTTAGGGAGAGGTTCCATTTTTGGTTGTACAGGTTTTGCATTCAGGCTTTGGATCAGGATGTAGTGGATCTAGTTCCGGATCTAGTTCGGGCTCTAGTTCCAGCTCTGGTTCGGGCTCGAGATGGTTTCACGAGTTTTTCATGGCAGTCTGGGTAAATTAAAGGCATGTCAGACGCTCCCACCAAAGACCAACCGAAAGTAGCCGACGCCAGCAAAGGCGCCGTAGAGTCTAACGACAATGCCGGGCTCAAGTTCGAAGGCTACAAAGTGCCGCTTACCAGCGACCAAAAGATAGCCTCAGCCTCTGGCCAAACCAGAGATGGCCTATCAAATATGGGCGACCAGCTCAGAAATCTGCAAACAGCTCAGCTCAGCGACAAAGCTGCCAGTGGAGATAGAAGCGGCAGCGGTGACAAGACTAGCGTAAATGATAAAGCTTTAATCGGCGACCGAGCCGGCAGACCTATTTTAGAAGTTCAGAATCGCGGCACTAGCGAAGCTTTCGCCCAAGAAGTGGCCAAAGGTGTGGCTACCCTTCCCGAGAAAGTAGCCAAAGAACTAAAAGATATGGGCGTTCAGGTCAACGTTTTCAAAAATATCTTCGAATACGACCGGGCCATGGGTACCAACAAAGCAAAAATGGTCGTCAACGGTCAAAATGTCGCTCTCGATGCTCCTTCGCTATTTGACGGCAAAGGCAAACCGCCAAATATTGCAGTATTCGAGCAATTGGGCGACGGCACCCCGGTAAGCTCTTTGAAAAACACTGATGTCGCTGGTCTAGCCCGGCACGAAGCCGGCCATGCCTACAGCGCCGCCCATGGCTTCCTTTCGGTGCAAGACAAGAACTTCCAGACCGCCTTCGTCAACGACATCAACAGCATTTCTCCAGCAAAAATGCAGCAACTGGTGAAAGAAGCACAACCAGGCGGTCCCTTGAACTACTATCTGGGTTCGCCAGCCAAAGAAGAATTCTTTGCCGAAGCCTTCGCCACAGCCACCGGCCAAGGCAGCGACAAATATGCCGACAGACGCATGCAAGAACTCTTTCCCAATGTGATGAAATACATGAGAGAGTCCACTAAGTCTAAGTAGCAAATAATCGAGCCAGCAAATTGTTCAGAAGAACCTGTCACACTCTCAGATGCCTGAGCTATTTGATTCTTGTCGCAACGCTGTTGCCGTATGCTGCAATAGCCAGCCCTGCAGCCGACAGAATTGCTCTCTTAAGTCGAAAATATACAGGTGAAGACCTTTTTGGATTGACTAAAGAGCAGCTCAGCAAGCGTTTTCCAGCCCCAGAATTCAAGCACAACGATGACTTCTCGCAAGTTAGATGGCACGGCACTGACACATCATCAGTTTTAGATTTGCGTTTCAAAAAAGACAAAGTGATAGCAGTTAGGCTTTCGCACTATTTCGGCTATCCGCGACCAGGCACCACCAGTGATGTCGAAGTGGGAAAATGGATAGGTGCACCAATCAAAAAACAAAAATAGGTGTATATACACCTATTTTTGCGGCAGAGAATGATATACGCCTACCAAACTGAACTAATTTCATTAGCCCAGATTACCCAGGATTTGCGGCCTGAGTCGCGATAGCACTCGAACCAGCACTAGTAGTTCTGGCATGTTGAGCGGCGTAAGACAAAATCGCTTCCACCTGACTCAAATAGTTAGCGATGTATTGAGCGCGGAAACCGCGTTGAATAAACGCTTCTAGTCTCAACCACTCACGCACTGTGGCGTGCAGTGAAGTGACATCTTTGAGCACAGCATCAATTTCTTCAGGCTTCGGATTGCTCGGCAAGTTATGTAGAACTTTCTGCACTGAATCAAGCTGATTGACCACATCGTTGGTGCTCGCGGTATCAGACATGATGCGCTTTTTAGGGTCTTGCAGGTAGCGATTAACCATGGTGGAAAAATCGTCAAACAAGAGACGGCTAGCCTTAATTGGGTCAGACTGCGGCGTCATTGTGGTGGGCCGTCTGTAAGGGCCAACCTTGAGCATGTTGACCTTCTTATCATCAAGATGGGCCACAGCAAACATGGTCGTTCCTAATGTACCAATCACACGAGCAGTATCAAGTTGCTCGACTAAGCCAGCGGTATCGAGTTGTCTAATAGACAAGCCAGGATAAGAAAGAGCCTTATCAGCTGTCGATTCGCGCACAAAGCCAGCAGCATCGTTTAGTTCTTTTGCGGTACCAACATAGGTCATTGGATTGAGCGTATCGACCCAACCGTTGGCCACCCATACTTCCCATTCTTGTTGAATGGCATTCATGCGCATACGTTTAGGCATGCCATAAACTGCTGCCGAAATGCGGATTCCAGGCTTGGCTGCGCGCAATGATTCAGACATTTCTTTGACGAAACTACTGACGTTATTGGCCTTCCAATGTATCCACATGGTTCTGGTGTCTTCGTCCATGCGATCTAGAGACAAACCAGTTTCACGCTCAAACTTCTGGCGACCAAGCCAGTTGTAGCCCATCTCTGAGCCCTTATTATTGAAGGGATAGCGGATGTAGTCGAGCTGAATACCATCAACTGGATAACGATTGACCACTTCAAAGACCAAGCTCTTGATGTAAGCGCGGCACTCTGGGTTGGATGGATCTAACCAATACTCAAATTGTCTTGGTGGCAAAAGCGCACCAGTTTGCGATGCCAATGCCCAAGAGAAGTCGTGTGATGGCAGCACAGGGCCTGGATAATCGGCTTCTTTGCCCACAATCGGATTGTGCTTAGCGTTGCCCACAGTGAAGGTCCAGAACCAAGCGTGAAACTCCATATTACGTTTCTTCGCTTCCGACATGGCGCAACCTAGTGGATCCCAGCCTAGAGTCTCGGGATTTTGCGTACCAACTTTAGAAGGGAACATTGTGAAACCAGCATTGTTGGTTTCGAAATAAACCACATTGATATTGGCTGTCTTCAACTTATCGAAGAGTTGCGCCATACCTTTGGCACCACGGGTGGAGACAATGGTTCCTCTATCTAACCAGACGGAACGGGCTTCAACTGGACGAACAGGCATCGATTGAGCGAAGGCCATAGCGAAGTCTTGGCGAGCTTTTTGTACATGCTCATCGGCTTCTAAGAAGCGTCTATCGCTGTAGGCTTGCTGGAATGATTTGACATGCTCAACAGCAGAATCATAAGCCGATTGAATAGTTTTTAGAGGCACTGAAAACTCGGCTTGTTTAGCCGTTTTCATGGCTTCATCGGTACGCTTAGCTAGATAATCTAGTTCTTGCGAAATGGTTTGATAGTCAGCAAAACTAATTTGAACAGCAGCTGCTTGAGTAATACCTGGTGACAGCTCATCTAAAGCTTGTGAGAGCATTAGAGCATTGCTCGATACTTCACCTTGAACTCCAGGCGCCCATCCCATAAAAATGACGTTGCCAGCGCGAGCAATACCAATACCTTGTTCTTGACCGTTAGCATCTTGCCAGGTGGCCATGCTTGTTCCGGTACCACTCAAGGCTAGTTGCGAAATTACACTGGCAATAGAAAACTCAGCTGTAGGCGCAGCACCTGTGCCGGCCTTCCAAACTAATTTATTCACTTCTTTAATTGTGGCTTGTTTAGCTGAAGCAACACCAGCTAGAGCTTCTAAAGCTTGGGCACCAGCGCCAGGCACACCAGCACCATCGGTGATTAAAAGCTTGCCGCCGCCACGTGCGAAATCGGCTAAGGCAGACACTTCAGCAGCAGGTAAATCAACCAGTAATGGCACCACAATAACTTTATAGCCAGATAGTTTGGCCACGCCTGCATCGACGTCGCCGTCACTTAACTCGTCATAGCGAACGTTGGCACCGTCTAGAGCCTTGCGAAAGACCTTGTAGTCATCTTCAAATGTGCCGATGTGCTGCTCTTGGTAGGTTGCACCATTGCGTCCACTTTTCAAAAGAGCTACAGGCGAGGCCGCCCAAGCTGGTGCGACAAGAGCCAATTGAACTAAACCTTGAAGTAGCCCCGTCATTAAGAGCAGACTTAAGACCGAGCTTTTAACTTTTGCCATTGACCCTCGCTGAGATACTTTGATCGCTGTACTAAAAAATGTGTGTTCTGGACTATGAAGGTAGGTCTGAAATAAGTAGTTCTCAATTATGAAATTGAACGATGTAGACAGTGTGAAGGGCGACCTAATGGCTGTTATTGCGAGATTTGGTCAATCTGTCGAGATCGCGCTTAGTCTCTTTCTTGGCAATGTTCTCGCGCTTGTCATACAACTTGCGACCTTTTGCCAATGCCAAATCAACCTTTACCAAATGGCCCTTGAAGTACATTTTAAGCGGAATTAGTGCCAGACCTTTCTCCTGCATGTTCGATTTCAACTTAAGAATTTGCTTCTTATGAACTAGCAAGCGGCGCTTGCGCAGCGGCTCGTGGTTGAATCTATTGCCAAAGTCGTACGGAGATATATGGCAGCTATATAGCCAAAGCTCTCCGCCCTCTACCTTAACGAAGGCGTCGGCTAAATTAGCCTTGCCAGCCCGGATAGATTTAACTTCGGTACCAAAAAGAGCGATGCCAGCTTCTAAGGTGTCAAGAATTTCGTAATCGTGACGTGCGCGCCGATTGTCAGCCACTGTCTTAAAGAATGGCTTCTCATCTTTTGCTGTCTTCTTAACTGGTTGCTTAGTCGGCTGAGTCATCTAAATAGTACGGTCGGCATCTCAGTATAGCCGGGTAGCTATTAGTTAGCTACTCTCAGGGCCACTTTCATCAGCTTCTTCAAACAGCTTATTGCAGAGCTTCAGAGGTAAGACTCAGCCCCGCTTGGCAAGCGTGGTATCATCTTAATTATGATCAAAATCGAGCCACTATTTGCCACAGAATCGACACAGGTTCGCGCCTTATTGCGCCACCAAGGCGAGCCGGTGCCCTATGAAAGCTTCTGTGCAGAAGATCGATACATGATTACGGGTCTAACTTTTTGGCAGCACTGGCTGCCCTGTCACTGGCATATTTCGCCATCAGTATATGTAGCGAAAGAAGACGGTTTAGTGATTGGCATGATTTCGCTTCATCCCATTGGCAAATCAAAAAACTGTTGGCAAGTCGATCACCTAGTGGTGCATCCCAATCATCGAGGCCGGGGCATAGCCCAAGAGTTGTTGCGTTTTGCCTTTGCTCTATTCGGCAGCCAGGGCATAAGCCACTTCGTCGCTGAAGCCTCAGACCAAAATCAGGCAGCTTTAGCCATTCTTGCCAACTGCGGGTTTCGCCGCTCTGCTCGCATAACCCACTATCAAGTGCCAGCTGACTTAAAGATAGACGCAAAAGTAGACGCCAAAGCAGAAGAAAATTTCCGCTTAGCCATTCCTGAAGACCAAGCAAGTCTCTTTCAATTGCACCAAGACGTGCTGCCGGCCGACTTGCGGCTGACATTTCAATATTTGCCAGAAGACTTTTATGTCTTTCCCCTCAAAGTAGAAAGCCTCGACAAGCTTGCTCGCCGGTTGATTCGCCGCAAAAGTTGGTTCTGGGTAGCCAGCGACTCTGAACGTAAAGTGATTACCTCGGCCTGTCGCGTCACCGCCCATCGCGAGGGCGACTATCACCTCGAATTCGCTGTGCATCCCGGTTGGGCGCATACTTCACGCGATCTCGTCAATTTTGTTCTATCTATAATGCGCCGGGCCGGTATGAAAGGCATGGTCATCGCCAAAGCCTACGACTATCAAAATTCAGTCATTGAAGCTCTTGAAGAAGCAGGCCTAGAGAGGGCCGGAGACTTCTCACTACTGACTCGAGACCACTGGCTGCGGGCTAAATCTCCCCCCAAGAAGCTCTCACTCGAGCGCACAGTGGGGCTCAACCCCTTGGGCAAACCAGCTATCAATATTCCCAAGACTTTTGTAGCGCCAGAAGCTCATCAGCCCTTCCTCTTGAAAGCCGACCGTTCTTAACGCTATTTGTGATAACCAGTTAAGAATGAGTCGTTTTTGAGCCATTTAGCCTAAGAATTCGATCATTTGGCTTTTGCTTTGTAAAGGATTTTGGAAAGTCCACTGTATCCCCTGGGCTCATCTGATAATCTGAAAACTTGCCGATACCCATGTTGGTTAGTTGTCTTTGCAGCTGTCCAAACTTTTATGGGTTATTAGCTAGTTTTTGTTCTGTCCGTTTCAGTTTACGTTCAAATAGTCGTAGTTCTTAGGAGTGCAGTGGTGCCTACCATCAATCAGTTGATCAGACGCGAAAGAAGCAAGGTGACTTACAAGACCAAGTCTCCAGCGCTCAAGTCTTGCCCTCAGAGAAGGGGCGTTTGCACCCAGGTGAAGACAACAACCCCTAAGAAGCCAAACTCAGCACTTCGCAAGATTGCCAGAGTACGTCTCACAAACGGCATCGAAATCACAGCCTACATTCCTGGTGTTGGCCACAACTTGCAAGAGCACTCAGTCGTACTCGTAAGAGGCGGTCGGGTTAAGGATCTTCCAGGCGTTCGCTACCACATCGTCAGGGGCGCCCTCGATACAGCTGGCGTTAAAGACCGCAAACAAAGCCGTTCTAAGTACGGTGCTAAGCGTCCTAAGCCAGGCGCTCCAGCTGCAGCAGCCGGCAAGAAGAAATAAGCCTCAATCGTAATTTAAATAGGAATAGATAAGAATGTCTCGCAGAAAGCAAGCAGATAAAAGAATTACCGTAGCTGACCCTGTATTCAACAGCCAACAGGTCTCACGCTTCGTCAACCGCATGATGCAGCGCGGCAAGCGCAGCACCGCCCAGAGCCTTTTCTATGATGCTCTTCAAATTCTCAAAGATCGCACCAAGCAAGAGCCTCTAGATGTTTTCAACAAAGCGTTGAAGAACGTCACTCCTCTTGTAGAAGTTAAAGCCCGCCGCGTTGGTGGTTCTACCTACCAAGTTCCAGTTGAAGTTAAGTCTTCTCGCGGTTTCGCTCTTGCCTCACAATGGCTCATCGCCAACAGCCGCAAGAGACCAGGCCGCACTTTCGCCGAGCGTCTTTCAGCCGAACTAGTTGATGCCAGCAACGGCACCGGCGCATCGGTTAAGAAGCGCGACGAAACACACAAGATGGCTGAAGCCAACAAAGCTTTCGCTCACTACCGCTACTAAACTGAATTAGTTAGCCTGATTCACTCGATATTTAAAAACGCTTCGGCCATTGGTCGAAGCGTTTTTGTGAAAACTGTTGTACAACGTCTTATGGAAGTTCTTTGCAAGCAACTAATTTCCGGACAGCAGTTATATCTGTTTGTAAAGAATGCTCAGTCAATTCTGAATATCTTTATGAAGGATATAAAGATGGTGCGATACCAGGTGGTAACCTAAGTTTGGTCTTTCCAAGAAGAGCGTTCATTAGCGCGCTCGTGAGAAAGGTCGTCAACACCAGTGGTTGAGCACAGCAAGATAGTACCCAGCTAGTTATATTTGGAAGGTTCAAATGGATAGCGTTAAAGAGAGGAAAACAGGGACAGTGGCAGGAAGACAAATTCAGCTTCAAGACGTCCGTAACATGGGTATTGCAGCTCACATCGATGCTGGCAAAACTACCACAACAGAACGGATTCTCTTCTATTCCGGTTTGATCCACAGAATGGGTGAAGTGCACGAAGGCACATCGTTCACCGACTGGATGGAGCAAGAGAAAGAACGCGGCATCACCATTACAGCAGCTGCTATCACCTCTCAGTGGAGAGGCAAGCGCATCAACTTAATCGACACCCCCGGACACGTTGACTTCACCGTAGAAGTTGAGCGTTCGATGCGCGTGCTCGACGGCGTTGTTATCGTGCTTTGTGCAGTTGGTGGCGTTCAACCGCAAACCAACACAGTTTGGAAGCAAGCCAACCGTTATGAAGTGCCCAGAATGATTCTGGTCAACAAAATGGATCGCACTGGCGCTGACTTCTACAAAGTAGTTAAACAAATCAAAGAGCAGCTTCCTGGTATGTCTACCACTTGGGCCAATGCTCACCCGCTTCAATTGCCAATCGGCGCTGAAGGCGAATTCAAAGGTCTAATCGATCTAGTTGAGATGAAAGCTCACGTCTACGACGAAAAAGATCCTATGGGTCAAAAATTCAACATCGTCGACATTCCTGCCGACATGCTTGAAGATGCTCAAAAATATCGCAAAGAGCTTGAAGAGTCAGTTGTTGAAACAGACGACGCTTTGATGGAAATCTACATGGAAACTGAAACTGTTGAAAACGAAGCTTTCAAAGTAGCTTTGAGAAAAGCAGTTTGCACCAACAAAGTTATTCCAATTCTTTGTGGTTCAGCTTTCAAAAACAAAGGCGTTCAACAGCTTCTCGACGCAGTTGTCGACTTGCTTCCTTCACCAGCTGACGTTTCTGCTATCAAAGGCATGTTGCCAGATGGTACTGAAACCGAAAGAGCTCCTGACGACAACGCACCATTCTCGGCGCTTGCCTTCAAGGTTATGAACGACCCATTCGTCGGTAAACTCACCTTCTTGCGCATCTACTCAGGTAAATTGGCAGCTGGTTCATACGTTCTCAACTCCACCAAAGGAAAAAGAGAGCGCATCAGCCGTCTAGTTCAATTGCAAGCAGATAACCGCACAGACGTTGATGAAGCTTACGCTGGCGACATTATTGCTGCTGTTGGCTTGAAAGACACCACAACCGGTGACACTCTTTCAGCAGAAAATTCACCAGTAATTTTGGAATCAATGAACTTCCCAGATCCAGTTATCTCGGTTGCCATCGAACCAAAAACCAAAGGCGACTCCGACAAACTGGGCGTCTCACTGGGCCGCTTGGCAGAAGAAGATCCAACCTTCAAAGTGCGTGTTGACCATGAAACTGGCCAAACAATCATTGCTGGTATGGGCGAACTTCACTTAGAAATCATTGTTGACCGTCTACTTCGTGAATTCAAAGTAGAAGCCAACGTTGGTAAGCCACAAGTTGCCTACCGCGAAACCATCAAGAAGAACGTCAAGTGCGAAGGCAAGTTCATCCGTCAGTCGGGTGGTCGTGGTCAATACGGTCACGTAGTCTTCGAACTAGAACCACTTGCTGCTGGTACCGGATTCGAATTCGTCAACAAAATCGTTGGTGGTGTCGTTCCAAAAGAATACATCCCTGCTATTGAAGCTGGCGTAAGAGACACTCTAGTGGGCGGCGTACTTGCCGGTTATCCTGTAATCGACGTTAAGTGCACATTGGTCTTCGGTTCGTACCACGAAGTTGACTCGAACGAAATGGCCTTCAAAACTGCTGCTTCAATCGGCTTCAAAGAGGGCTTCATGAAAGCTAGCCCTATTCTTCAAGAGCCAATCATGAAAGTAGAAGTTGAAGTTCCAGAAGAATTCATGGGCGACGTTATCGGTGACATTTCATCGAGACGTGGTCGCATCGAAGGCATGGACACCATCGATTCACTATCAAAAGTAAAATCGTCAGTGCCATTGTCTGAAATGTTTGGTTATGCCACCGACATCCGCAACAAAACCCGCGGACAAGGTACATTCACCATGGAATTCGCTCACTACGAAGAAGTGCCGAATGCTATTGCTGAAGCAGTTATTTCTACCAAGAAAGATACTCGCCACTAAGCTGTAGATTCTCAAGAGCTAAAGAGCCCCTGCTAAACGACAAGTTTGGCAGGGGCTTTTCTTTGGCATTAGAACAGCTGGCTCAGTTGCCAATTGTTTTCTTTGGCTGACAATAGGGCCTCGTTCAAGAAAAGCGGTAAAATTCTAGGTATCAGTCGAAAGGAGACCGATACTATGAAGTATCTGCACAGCGGGTACATTCTTTTTTGCCAAGGGGCAGACCACGAAGAAGATGGTCGCGTTGATGCTCGTGGCCTTTTTGATCTGTTCGTACTTAAAGACTTACCGACTAAGATGAACTGCACCTGTGTCATCGGCTTCGGCACACCTTACGAGCGCCGCCAATACAAAGGCATCGTCACTATTGAAGATCCAGACGGAACAGTAGTCTTTACTAAAGACTTCAACGCCAATGATCCCGGCGACATTTTCAAAGGCCATTACATTTTTCAGCCTGATGTCAGCCTCAGCAAAGAGGGCGCTTGGTCAGCCAAGGTCTCTCTCCTAAACTGGAAAGACGACAACATGTGGGACTGCGAGCGCAAATTCTTTGTCATGCTCGAAGGCGACGCTCCGCCAGACCCGTAAATAGTTCAATACAGTCTTAGCAGAATTCGAGATTATCGAAGTTCTTACCCAGAACTTCAGGACTATCGGCACCAAGCCAACGGTCTAGAATAGTGGCATATACGGTGCGGAAGTCGACATTGAATTTGAGATCACCATGATCTAAGTCAGTTAGTGATGGATACTGTCCATAGAGGCCGCCTTTCACTCCACCGCCAAGAACTAGGCAGGGTCCAGCTGTGCCGTGGTCGGTTCCGCCGCCGCCATTCTCCGCTACCCGTCTTCCAAATTCAGAGAAGATGAGCACCATGACTTTGTCGTCACAGCCATTCTGTTTGAGGTCATCTTGGAAGGCATTTAGCGATTTGCCCAAGCCAGCCAACAAATTAGTCTGGGTGCGCAACTCACCAGCGTGAGTGTCGAAGCCATCATAGCCAACTGTATAAACCTTGGCACCAATTCCACCGCTTATCATCTGAGCAATGAACTTCAGACTAGAACCAAGCTTTCCATCAGGATACTTGACTGTGGTTTTGTGACCCTTAACTAAATCAATCAGTCGCTCAGAAGCTCTATTAGCTTCAACACCGCTTGTGCGCAACTTTTTTACCACAGCACGATCATCATCAAAGTTTCTATAAATATCATTGAATGCTTCAAGCTGCAGTGCCCTATCGGTTTGGTAGAGTGGATCAACTTTGAAGCGGAAAGCCTGTACATCAGAGACAGACGGCACAGCTACTTTGCGCGCCAACAGTGACTTAGGCAAAAGCGGATCAACGTTGACTGCCATCATGGCAATCTTCTCTTTGCCTGGCTCGATGCTAGCCCTAACAACTTTGTCACGCACAGAGGCGGCAGCAGAAATGCTCAAATAATCGAGGTAGCGGCCGAGCCAACCAGTATCACCGATAATATCAGGCTGAGCCGTTTGCCAAATTTCTATCGAACGGAAATGTGAGCGATTAGGTTCGGGATAACCGACACCCTGAATGACCGCCAATTTGCCTTGTTTGTAAAACTCTTGAAACTGTGTCAATGCAGGGTGGAAACCAACATTATCGTCAATATGCAAGACTTCAGATTGTTTGATGCCAATCTTAGGACGAGCGTCATAATAGGCACCGTTACCATATGGAATGATAGTGTTGATACCGTCATTGCCACCATTCAATTGAATAACTAATATCGAACGATCGGCACTAGCCGCTGGATCAATCTGTGCAGCCAGCGCCTCTAACTGTCCATGACCAAGAATTCCCAAAGCCGCCAGTCCAGCGAGAAAATCACGTCGACTGATAGGGTTATTGATGAAATCATGATTGGTCATTTCGTTTGTACCTTTTCGTTTCAGGTTCGTTTCAGGTTCGTTCCAGTTTCGTTCCAGTTACATCAGATGTTGGATCAGTGTTTTCTCAAGTCAATCTCTATGTTAGTTGATAAGTCGGCAAAGTCATAATCAAATGTACCAATCCGCGCAAGCGGGCATCAAGCACTTTATCATTAGGAAGCTTATCTAAGGGCTTTCCACTCAAGTCGGTCGAAACGTACTTAACTAGCCGCTCCCGCACACTCTGCGGGGCGTCATTTTCAATTAACAAGCTGAGAAAATAATCTACTGTTTCACCAGCATCGGTTAGCCCTTGTTCAGTGGCAATTTTAGCTGGCGAAGAATACTTATCAAGATAGTCAAATTTTTGCGAGATCATTCTGGTAGCGAAATTAAAACGCTCCATCATCACATCTGATGCTATCCAATTTTCGCCGCCGTCCCAACCTTTGACCGAAGGCGGATTAAACAAATTTTGCCCCATAGCCGCCATTAAGCGAGGCACCTCAGCATCGACTTGACTGACCTGAAAGGTCTTGAGCATTCCTACAACGTACTCACAGGGACTCTTAATGAGCGAATGGAAGCAAGCACTTGTGCTGAAATAACGAGAAGAGAATATGGCACTAACCATGGCACCAATATTGTGATCATTTTTCTTGTAGACAGTGGCAATCTCTTCAACAAAGGAGTTTGATGGCTCATACAATGCAAAGTAGCGAATTAGCTTGCGAGCTAAATAATGAGCAGTCGCCTTCTCGTTAGCCAAAATAGAAACAATATCTTCGCCATTAAAATTTCCCGTTTGGCCCAAAAATGTCTTGCTGCCACTGTCATGCTGTCCTTTATTGAAGAAGTACCCATCAGGCTTAGTCTGCCATCCGGTGAAAGCTCGAGCACCTTCTTTGACGTCTTGCTCAGAGTAATTTCCAATGCCCATGGTAAAGAGTTCCATGACTTCACGAGCATAATTCTCGTTGGGTTTTCCCTTGCGATTCTGCTGATTATCAAGCCAATTGATCATGGCCGGATCTTTAGACATAGCCAACAACAGATCATCGAATTTACCAAAAGCGTACTTGCGCATTGTGCAATTTTGCACATACATAGCGTAAGGGTTGCGCACTTTGTTGTCAGAGGTAGCGAAATGGCCGTGCCAAAAGAGTGTCAGTTTCTCTTCCA
>Ga0172379_10003575_pt1 | contig 24448 bp, 23 predicted proteins | sample GrowelOW334metaG_FD_119756 | JGI IMG/M metagenome (GOLD analysis project Ga0172379, IMG submission 119756) | Groundwater microbial communities from an aquifer near a municipal landfill in Southern Ontario, Canada - Groundwater well OW334 metaG | ecosystem: Environmental > Aquatic > Deep...
ATTCGCGCCTCGTTTCGCGCCTGCCCAGGTGGCGGAATTGGTAGACGCACTAGTTTCAGGTACTAGCGCTGCGAGGCGTGGGGGTTCGAGTCCCTTCCTGGGCACCAAGTATGGTACGCGAAATACGAAAAGAGCAAAGGCCGCCAGGATTCTTCTTGCGGCCTTTTCTTTTTTTCTGAGCCTTTACTCGAAGGGATGCCTCAACACGATGGTCTCTTCGCGCTCGGGACCGGTGGAAATCATGTCCACCGGCACATCACAAAGCTGTTCCATGCGCTTGATGTAGGCGCGGGCCTCTGCCGGCAGGCCGTCCAGCGTCTTGACACCGACCGTACTGCCTTTCCAGCCGGGAAGAGACTCATAGATCGGCTCGCAGCAGGCAAGATCATCAGCGCCGACCGGCAAGATATCGGAAATACCGCCGTTGATGCGATAGCCGGTGCAAATCTTGAGTTCTTCGACACCGTCGAGCACATCCAGTTTAGTGACGCACAGCCCGGAGATGCCATTGATCTGGATCGATCGCTTCAATGCGGCGGCGTCGAACCAGCCGCAGCGTCGCGCACGTCCGGTAGTGGCGCCGAATTCGTGACCCTTGGTGGCCATGTGCTTGCCGACCGGGTCCTGCTTGTCGACCGCGTCGTACAACTCGGTAGGGAAGGGGCCGCCGCCAACCCTCGTGGTGTAGGCCTTGGTGATGCCCAGAATGTAGTGCAGCATGCCTGGTCCAACCCCCGCACCCGCTGCCGCCGCACCGGCGACGCAGTTGGAGGAGGTAACGAAGGGATAGGTGCCGTGATCGATGTCGAGCAAGGTGCCCTGGGCGCCCTCGAACAATAGATTGGCCCCGGCCCTATGCGCGTCGTAGAGTGCGCGCGGCACATCGGCGATCAGCCTTGTCAGGCGCGGCGCGATGGCCATCGCGCCGTCATAGACCTGCTGAAAATCGACTGGCGCAGCGCCATGGAAGTTCTTCAGCACGAAGTTGTGGTATTCGAGAATCTCACCCAGCCGCTCGGCAAAACGCTTGGGCTTGGTCAGATCCTGCAGACGGATGGCGCGCCGCGCCGCCTTGTCCTCGTAGGCAGGGCCAATGCCGCGTCCCGTAGTGCCTATCTTGTTGCTACCGCGCGCGACTTCGCGGGCGATATCGATTGCCTGATGGTAGGGCAGGATCAATGGGCAGGCCTCGGATATTTTGAGCCGCGGCTCGGCATCGATGCCGGCTGCCAGGAGTTCGTCAAGCTCTTTCATCAGGGCTTCAGGCGACAGCACGACGCCGTTGCCGATGTAGCAGGTGACGCCGCTACGCAGGATGCCGGAAGGCACCAAGTGCAGTACCGTCTTCTTGCCGCCGATGACCAGCGTATGGCCAGCGTTGTGTCCGCCCTGAAAGCGCACCACTCCCTGTGAGTGATCCGTCAGCCAGTCAACGATCTTGCCCTTGCCCTCGTCACCCCACTGGGTGCCGACAACCACGACATTTTTTGCCATTTCAGTTTTCCTTCAGGGATTCGATGATCCAGTGATTGCCGCTACGTACCAGGATCCGGTCGCAGCCGGCCTCGCGCCAAGTGCCCTCGTGACCCGGCAAAGCCAGCACCACGTGCTCGCCTTGCGCGCGCAGGCGCAAGGCCTCGGCGTGCAGGGTATCGTCTTCCGGCCATGGAGCGAGAATCGCACCGCGCGGTTCGCCGCTGGGCGACAACCGGGCCAGCTCACGCAAATCCATGGAAAAACCCGTGGCCGCGCGGGCGCGACCGTAAGCCCGGCCGAAATCGTCATAGCGACCGCCCAGCGCCACGGCGCCTGGACTGCCGGCACAATAGGCAGCAAAAACCACGCCGCTGTGATAATGGTATCCGCGCAGGTCGGCCAGATCAAAGCTCAAGGGCAAGTCGGCGAGGGCCTCGGCCAGGCGTCGCAGTTCGGACAGCGCCGCATCGATCTCGGGCAACGCGGGCAAGACCTGCGCCGCGCGATCCAGCATCCGCCGGTCGCCATAGAGTTCCGGCAGGGTCAGCAGCGCCGAACGGATCGGGTCGGCAAGGCCTGCGACCAGTTCGCGCACCGCCGGCAGGTCCTTGCCTTGCAGGGCGTCGAAAAGTTCCTCTTCGGCTTCCGGCGCCAGACCAGCCTGCCTGGTTAGCGCGCGAAAGACGCCGACATGGCCGAGGTCAAAGCGTGATGCGGCAATGCGGCAGAGGCCAAGCGCGGTGGCGAGCAGACGAATTGCCTCGATGTCGGCTTCCAGCCCGGCATGGCCGTAGAGTTCGGCACCGATCTGCAGGGGCTCGCGTGTGGCGTTGAAGCCGGCCGGCAGGGTGTGCAGCACGCTGCCGCAGTAGCAAAGCCTTGTGACCCCCTTGCGGTTGAGCAGATGGGCGTCAATGCGTGCCACCTGCGGCGTGATATCGGCGCGCACGCCCATGCTGCGACCGGAGAGTTGATCCACCAGCTTGAAGGTGCGCAAATCAAGATCGTGGCCGCTGGCGGTCAGCAACGAGTCGACGTATTCCAGCAGCGGCGGAATGACAAAATCATAGCCGTGGCGGGCAAATTCATCGAGCAGACTGCGCCGTAGAGCCTCGATACGCGTCGCATCATGCGGCAGCACGTCTTCAATCGCTTCAGGCAGGAGCCAGCGTCGATTTGCCATGACGGTCAGCGGAATACGGTAAGCAGGACGACACCGACCAACATCGAAGACAGGCCAATGAAGCGGATCTGCCCGTCGGTCAATTCGGTCACACGACGAAAGGTTTCCCGCCATACGCGCGGTGCGAGAAAGGGCAGGAGACCTTCGATCACCAGCATCAGCGCGAAAGCCAGCAGCAGGATATTGAGCATTGCAACCCGGTACCGACCCGAATTACTTGCCCTTACCGCTGCTCTTCAGATACTTGAAGAACTCGGAATTGGGCTCGATCACCATGAGGTCGCTCTTGTTCTTGAAACTGCTGCGATAGGCTTCGAGACTGCGATAGAAAGCATAGAACTCCGGATTCTCGCCGAAGGCACGGCCGTAGATTGCGGTTCCCTTGGCATCGCCCTCACCCTTGATCTTCTGCGCATCGCGATAGGCCTCGGCCAGAATCACCTCGCGTTGGCGGTCGGCATTGGCCTTGATCTTTTCGGCTTCCGCGGCACCCTCGGCGCGCAATTCATTGGCCACGCGCTTGCGCTCTGTTTCCATGCGCCGATAGACCGACTCGGACACTTCCGGCGGCAGGTCCACGCGCTTGAGGCGGACGTCGACAATTTCGACGCCGATGGCACGCATGTCGGCATCGGCCTTCTTCTTGACTGCAACCATGATGTCGTCACGGGCGCCGGAGACCACGTCATGCACCGTGCGCCGGCCGAACTCTTCGCGCAGGCCCGAATTGACGGTCTGCGACAGGCGCGTCTTGGCCAAGATCTCATCGCCTCCCACCGCGTTGTAGTAGGCCTTGACGTCGTGAATCCGCCACTTGACGAAAGAATCCACCAGCACCGGCTTCTTCTCGGCGGTAAGAAACCGTTCCGGCTCGGGCGAGTCCATCGTCAGGATGCGTTTGTCGAAAATCCGCACGTTCTGAATCAGCGGCCACTTGAACGCAAGACCCGGTTCGGACACCACCTCCTTGATTTCTCCGAGCTGGAAAATGATCGCAAACTGACGCTGATCGACCGTAAAGATCGTCATGGCGAACAGCGCCAGAAGGCCGAATATGAATGAAGCGATGAAAGACAAATGGCGCTGCATTAACGTTCTCCCCGCTCGCGTGAGCCGAGATTGCCGCGGCTGCGCGCATCACCCGGTGCTGAACGCTCGGTCTGCGGCGGCGCTTCCGGTGCGGCAACCACCGGCCCCGGGGCCACACCTCGCGGCACGACGGCGGTTTCCGCTGCCACCGGCGCAGCGGCAGTCGCTGCTGTCGCCTGCATCAGTTTGTCGAGCGGCAGATACAAGAGGTTGCCGGAGCCCTTGGCATCCAGCAGTACTTTGCTGGTATTGGCATAAATCTGCTGCACGGTTTCGAGATACACGCGGCTGCGGGTCACTTCCGGCGCCTTGCTGTACTCGGTGAGCACCTGCTTGAAGCGCGAGGCATCGCCTTCGGCGGTAACGATGATGCGCTGACGATAGCCGGTGGCCTCCTCCATCAAGCGCGAGGCAGCACCGCGCGCCCGGGGAATCACGTCATTGGCGTAGGCCTGTCCTTCGTTCTTCTGCCGCTCCCTGTCCTGCCCGGCCTTGACGGCATCGTCGAAGGCGGCCTGAACCTGTTCCGGCGGCTGGGTGCCCTGCATGCTGACCGAGCGCACCTGGATGCCCGTGTCGTAACGATCGAGAATGTCCTGAATCAGCTTTTGCGTATTCGCGGCGATCTGGTCGCGTCCCTCGTAGAGCACAAAGTCCATCTTGTTCTTGCCGACCACTTCGCGAATCGCGGTTTCCGCCGCCTGCATCACGGTATCGTCGGGATGGCGGTTGTTGAACAGGTAGGCCTTCGGGTCCTTGAGCAAATACTGCACGGCAAACAGGACGCTGACGATGTTCTCGTCGTCAGTCAGCATCAGTGCCTCCTTCGGCACCTTGTTCTTGTCCGAGCCACGATAGCCGACCTCGACTGTACGCACGCCGGTAAGATTGACAATCTCGTGGCTCTGGATCGGCCACGGCAAGCGCCAGCGCAAACCCGGCTCGGTGGATTCCTTGTAGCGCCCGAACTGGAGTACGACGCCGCGCTGGGAAGCATCGACAATGTAGAAGCTGCTACCCAACCAGATTGCGGCCACCAGCATCAGGATGATGCCGATGCCGCCGCCGAACTGTTTTGGACTGATCGATGGCATCCGGTTGCCGCCACCGCCACCGCTGTCACCCCCGCCACCGCCACCCTTGTTGCCGAACAAGCCGGACAAGCGGCGATTGAAATCGCGCCAGAGTTCTTCGAGGTCGGGAGGGCCTTGATTGCCGCCACCGCGCTTGCCGCCACCGGGCTGGTTGCCCCAGCCGTGGTCGTTTAGAGACATGAGAATTCCGGCGATCACGTTTGTTTGGTTTGGGTAGTAGAAGAAGGAGAAAGGCGTCAGGGAAAAATCATGCTGCGGCAGCGGAAAATTCGTCATGCCGACTCGCCACTTCAGCAAGAGCCTCACGCAGCAACGACACCCCGGCCCCGGTGCGGGCGCTCAAGCGAACAAGCGAAATGTTACCACAGTCATCACGCTCGATTCCGGGGCTTGCAGCGGTCAAGTCGACCTTGTTCCAGATCAGGATCTGCGGAACCTTCAGCGCCCCGATCTCTTTCAATACCGAGCCTACCGAAGCCATTTGCTGGTCGCGGTCGGGGCTGGCGGAATCAACCACATGCAACAGCAGATCGGCTTGCGCCGTCTCTTCCAGGGTGGCCTGAAAAGCCGCCACCAGGGCATGCGGCAGATCGCGAATGAAGCCGACGGTATCGGAAACTACAATCGGCCCGGCACCTTCGACAAACAGCCGGCGCGAGGTGGTATCCAGCGTGGCGAACAGCTGGTCGGCGGCATAGGCCCCGGCCTTGGTCAAGGCGTTGAACAGCGTGCTTTTCCCCGCATTGGTGTAGCCCACCAGCGAAATTGCCAGCACCTCGCCGCGGGTGCGCGCGCGCCGGCGCACTTCGCGCTGGCGCTCCAGCTGTTTCAGGCGATCCTTGAGCAGGGCGACACGCTTGCCCAGCAGGCGGCGATCGGTTTCAAGCTGCTTTTCACCGGGCCCGCGCAGGCCGATACCCCCCTTCTGCCGCTCAAGGTGAGTCCAGCCGCGTACCAGCCGGGTGGCCAGATGCTGCAATTGTGCAAGTTCGACCTGGAGCTTGCCCTCGTGGCTTTTGGCGCGCAGCGCGAAGATATCCAGAATCAGGCTGCTGCGATCGACCACGCGGCATTCCAGGGTGCGTTCGAGATTGCGCTGCTGACCCGGCGCAAGCTCGTGGTTGAAGACCACGACATCCGCCTGGTGCAGCCGCACGGCATCGCCTATCTCAGCCACCTTGCCCTTGCCGGCAAACAATGCCGGGTCCGGCCGCGATCGTTTTCCGGAAATTACCGCCAGCGGACGAGCGCGGGCACTGCCGACCAAAAGGTTGAACTCGGAAAGCCGCTCGGCAAAATCGCCCTCGCCGAAATCGAGTTGCACCAGAACGGCGTTTTCACCGCTGGCAGGACGCTCAAACATCAGGGCGATGCCTTCGTGGCAGGCGCCCGCTGCGGCAGGCAGCGGTCAATCGGGTTCGGCGTCAGCAGCAAAATTGACCGGGCGCGCTGGAACAACCGTCGAAATGGCGTGTTTGTACACCATTTGGGTCACCGTATTCTTGAGCAGAACAACATACTGGTCGAAGGATTCGATCTGGCCCTGCAACTTGATGCCATTGACCAGGTAGATCGAAACCGGAACGTGCTCACGACGCAACGTGTTCAGAAACGGGTCTTGTAGCATTTGCCCTTTATTACTCATGGTTGGTGATCCTTTTTAGTTATGGACTGCGCTGAACGCCGATAGGGCTGGCGTTAGCCTTTGCTGCAACTTCTTCTTCGAACTGGAGGTTTTTGAGTCAAATACTGTAATCGATTTCGCGGCGCCGTGCCATCAGCGCCGACTTTCACTTTTTTCGCGCCGCAGCTTTGACTTTGCTGGCCGATCTTCAGCGGCAAAGGGATTCTTGCTGGTCTTGTACTGAATGCGCAGGGGCGTGCCCTGAAGCTTGAAGGCCTCTAGAAAGTAGCGTTCCAGAAAGCGGGTATAGGAAGCCGGAATGTGCTCCAGGGCATTGCCGTGAATGACAATGATCGGCGGATTGCTGCCGCCTTGATGGGCATAGCGCAGCTTGGGACGAAAAGCCCCATGGCGCGGCGGCGTCTGCTTTTCGACGGCGGCAATCAGCACGCGGGTCAGCTTCGGGGTGGGCAGCTTGGCCATTGCTGCGGCGTAAGCCTTATCCACCGAGGACAGGATGCCGGCGATGCCCTTCCCTTTCAGCGCCGAAACGTAATGGACGCGGGCAAAGCCGAGGAAGTTCAGCTTGCGCGTGATGTCCAGCTTGATGCGCTCGCGGCGATAGTCATCCACCGCGTCCCACTTGTTCACTGCGACCACCAACGCCCGCCCGGCGTCGACCACGAAGCCGGCAATGTGTGCGTCCTGGTCTGAGATCTCCTGCGTGGCATCGACCAGCAGCACCACCACGTTGGCTTCCTCGACCGCCTGCAGGGTCTTGATCACCGAAAACTTCTCGATGGTCTCGAACACGCGCCCCCGGCGCCGCAGACCCGCGGTATCGATCAGGGTGTAGGCGCGGCCGTTGCGCTCGAACGGCACCTCGATCGCGTCGCGAGTGGTGCCCGGCATGTCGAAGGCGATCACGCGCTCTTCGCCGAGCAGGGTGTTGACCAGCGTGCTCTTGCCCACATTGGGCCGCCCGGCGATGGCAACTTTGGGGCCCGCGGCAGAATCGTCGGCTTCGCTCTCCTCGGGAAACGGCGCCAGCGCAAGCTCGACCAGTTCACGGACGCCCTCGCCGTGCTCGGACGAAATCACGCAGGGATCGCCGCAGCCGAGCTCATAGAACTCGGCGGCAACCACCGCACGATCCATGCCTTCGCCCTTGTTGGCGGCGAGCAGCAGCGGTCGCCCGCTCCGGCGCAACAGATCGGCAATCACCTTGTCCTGCGGCGTGAGGCCGGCACGCACGTCAACCACGAAGATCAGCACATCGGCTTCGGCAATCGCGGCCTCGGCCTGCAGTGCCATTTCGTGCACGATGCCTTCTTTCGCCTGCGGCTCGAAACCTCCCGTATCGACGACAAGATACGGCTTGCTGCCGAGCCGACCATGCCCGTAATGGCGATCCCGCGTCAGGCCCGGTTGGTCTGCCACCAGCGCATCGCGCGAGCGCGTGAGACGGTTGAACAAGGTCGACTTGCCCACGTTCGGCCGGCCGACGATTACCAGAGTAGGTTTCATCCTAGGCCAGTCCTGCCGGCAACCAAAGCTTGATGTGCAAGCGCGCCGGGCACGAGATTAACGAGCCTCCAGCGCATACAACCCGCCATTTGCCGTCTGCACCAACAGACCCGCACCGAAGCGCACCGGCTCCGCCCGCACGGCGCTGCCGTCGGTAGTGGCGCGCGCGGCAAAAGCGCCATCTTCTTGACGCAACAGGTGCACCACGCCCTGGTAATCCGCGACTGCAATCTGGTTACCCAGCGCCAGCGGACGCGACAAGCCACGGTTGGTCAGCTTGTCCTGCTTCCAGACACTGGCCCCGCTGTTGCGATCCAGTGCATGCACGGCGCCCTTGTCGTCGGCCACATAAACGTAGCGGGTGTCCATATCGACACCCGCGCTGGAGGACATGTCGCGCGACCAGAGGGTATTGCCGCTGTTGCTGTCAAAACAGGCAACGCGCCCCTGAAACGCGGCGGCGCACACGATACTGCCGCTGACCACCGGCGAACTGGTGACATCGGCAACGCGCTCCAGTTCAGTCGAGCCCTTGGGCAGGGCAACCGTCACTTCCCACACGGCCGCGCCGTTATTGTTGGCGATGGCAACCAGTTTGCCACCGGGGAATCCGGCGAGCGTGAGGCGTCCCGCCAGCACCACGCCCACATTCGAACGCAGCGAAAGCGTTGGCGTACTGCGCTGATAGACCCAGCGCCGCTTGCCGTCCACCGCGTCGAAGCCGAAAATGCGCGAATCGCCGGAACGAACGATGGCCAGTCCATCGGCCACGGCCGGCGCCGCCAGCACTTCGGAACTGACCCGCGCCTTCCATGTCTCGCGACCGGTCGCCGCATCAAAGGCCAGCACTTCGCCCTTGAGCGTGCCCACCACCACGAGTTTGCCGTCGCTGCCAACACCACCGGAAATCGGCTGCCCGGCGGCAATCCGCCAGACCTGACGCCCGCCATCGAAGCGTGCCACGGCGCCGTCGCGCGCCGCCGCATACACGCTATCGCCCACCACCGCAGGCGAAAACGTGAATTCACCCGCGCTACCGACGCCGGCCTGCCACACGCTGCGCAGTTCGCCAGTAGTCTGGATGGCAGCAAGCTCCGTTGGCTTGACCTTGGGCGTACTGGAACTGAAGGGATTGAGCTTCTCGACTGTCGAACAGGCACCCAGCAGCAGCGCGGAAGCCACAGCCAGTAGCGGCAGTGACACGGGTTTCACTTGGCCGCCCCAAGCGCGTCGCGTTTGGCCTGGACGACTTCCTTGTAGCCGCTACGCTGCCTGGCTTCATCGTCCTTGGCCAGAGCGTCGAATTTTGCCAGCGAAAGATCATAAGCATTGCGTGCCTCGGCGGCTTTGCCCTGAGCGGCAAAGACGTCGCCGCGCAGTTCCGCGAAGCGCGGCGCAAATCCGGCGACCGGCTCGGCGGCAAGCTGCTTCAGGGCTTCGTCGTAGGCCTTGTCGTCGAGCATCACGGCCGCCAGTCGAAGCCGGGCCAGTTCGCGCAAGCCGGGGTCCTTGGCATTCTCTGCAGCCCAGGCAAGCTGCACACGGGCATTCTTTGTATCGCCCGCAGCAACCTGCGTGCGCGCCGCCACTAGCGCACCCATGCCGGCATAGGACGTGGCAGAGTACTTGTCGATCAACTCGCCGGCCAGTTCGCGCGCGCGCTTGGCACCTTCTGCATCGGCTCCGGTTGTTTGCAGACGGGAGAACAGCGCCGATGCCTGCGCGGCCTGCTGGCGCTGCCACCAGTTCCAGCCCTGCCACCCGGCCAACGCCAACGCCACCGCGACCAGAATCCCGGTCACCAGATTGCCGTACATCTTCCACCAGGTTTTCAGCTCGTCGAGCTGTTCCTGTTCTTCCAGGTCATAGGTTGCCATTGTCGTCTTCCATGGGGAAAAGAATATCGCCGAGATGATCGGCCAGTGCATCGAAATTCACGCGAACCTGCGCCGGCGGATGATCGAAGCCCGAGCGCAGGAGTTTGACGCTTACCGCTTCGGCCGCCGTCTCGTCATCGCCGACTATCAACGCAATCTGCGCGCCGGAACTGTCGGCCTTTTTCATTTGCGACTTGAAGCTGCCGCCGCCGCAATGCAGATGGATCGCAAATCCAGCACTGCGCAGGTGTTCGGCGACGCGAAAGGCAAAGCGGCCGGCGGCCTCGCCCTGATGCACGAGGTAGGCATCGGGTGCCGGAGGTTCATGGCGATGACCCTGATCCTGCCACAGTGCCAGCAAGCGCTCGATGCCCATGGCGAAACCGCAGGCCGGCGCAGGTTTGCCGCCGAGCTGTGCGACCAGCCCATCATAACGGCCGCCGGCACAGACGGTGCCCTGCGCTCCGAGTTCATCGGTCACCCACTCGAACACGGTCAGGTTGTAATAGTCCAGCCCACGCACCATGCGCGGATTGATGCGGTACGGAATCGCGGCGTCCTTGAGCAGTTGCTGGACGCCCTCGAAGTGCTTGAGGGATTCGGTGCCGAGATAATCGATCAGCTTCGGCGCCGCTTCAACCAGGGCCTGCATTGCCGGATTCTTGGTATCCAGTATGCGCAGGGGGTTGCTGTGCAGGCGGTTCCGGGCATCGGTATCAAGCTCGTCATGATGCTGCTCGAGATAGACCAGCAGATCGGCGCGATGACGCGCGCGCTCCTCGCTCTGACCGAGTGAATTGATTTCGAGGCGTATGCCGTCGAGTCCGAGGTCGTCCCACAGCCGGGCGCACATCGCGATCTGCTCGGCATCGATATCCGGCCCGGCAAAGCCCATTGCCTCCACACCTACCTGATGGAACTGGCGATAGCGTCCCTTTTGCGGCCGCTCGTGGCGGAACATCGGTCCCATGTACCACAGCCGCTTGGGACCATCGTAGAGAAGATTGTGCTGGAGCACGGCGCGCACGCAGGACGCCGTGCCTTCCGGGCGCAAGGTCAGGCTTTCGCCGTTCAAGGCATCCTCGAAGGAATACATTTCCTTTTCGACAATATCGGTGACTTCACCAATCGCGCGGGCAAACAACGGCGTCGGCTCGACCATCGGCATGCGGATCGGACGGTAGCCATAGGCGCGCAACCAGTCGCGCACGGCTTCCTCGAACTGCTCCCAGAGTTCGGCTTCGACCGGCAGGATGTCATTCATGCCGCGAACGGCTTGCAATGTTTGAGTCATAAAATCTTCTGTCACAGAGATCCCAGAGGGCACGGAGAAAGGCGTCTTCCCTTGTGATCGCTGTGTCCTCTGTGGCTAATGGCTTTGCCTTTCGGGGTATGTTTTCTTTACATAGTCGTCAACAATCTGACGAAATTCCGCTGCGATATTTGCGCCGCGCAACGTGATCACGCGCTCGCCATCCACATAGACCGGGGCCACGGGGGCTTCGCCGGTGCCGGGCAGCGAGATGCCGATGCTGGCGTGCTTGCTTTCGCCGGGGCCGTTCACCACGCAGCCCATCACGGCCAGCGTCATGTTCTCGACCCCGACTCGGGCCAGGCGCCATTCCGGCATGCGCGCACGCACATGATCCTGGATGTCCTGGGCAAGTTCCTGAAACACCGTGCTGGTTGTTCGGCCGCAGCCGGGACAGGCCGCCACCAGCGGAGTGAAGGCGCGCAGGCCCATGGTTTGCAGGATTTCCTGGGCGACGATCACTTCGCGCGTGCGGTCGCCGTTGGGTTCTGGCGTCAGGGAGACGCGGATCGTGTCGCCGATGCCTTCCTGCAGCAGCACGCTGAGCGCCGCGGTGGAGGCAACGATGCCCTTGCTGCCCATCCCCGCTTCGGTCAGCCCCAGATGCAGCGGATAGTCGCAGCGCGCCGCGAGTTCGCGATAGATCGCAATCAGATCCTGCACGCCGGAGACCTTGCACGACAGCACGATGTGATCGCCGGCCAGACCCAGCTGTTCGGCACGTGCCGCGGATTCGAGAGCGGAAGTCACCATCGCCTCGCGCATGATCTCGGTGGCATCCTTGGGTTCCGGGCGCTTGGCGTTTTCGTCCATGATGCGCGCGAGCAGCGACTGATCAAGGCTGCCCCAGTTCACCCCGATGCGAATCGGCTTGTCGAACCGGCAGGCAATTTCGATCAACTGGGCGAACTGCTCGTCGCGCTTCGCGCCCTTGCCCACATTCCCGGGATTGATGCGCAGCTTGGCCAGAGCCTCGGCACAGGCCGGATGCTCTGCCAGCAGTTTGTGCCCGTTGAAGTGGAAGTCGCCGATCAGCGGCACATCGACGTTCATTTGCGCCAGGCGCTCGCGAATCTTCGGCACGGCAGCGGCAGCCTCGCGCGTATTGACCGTTATGCGGACCAGTTCCGAACCGGCGCGCGCCAGTTGCGCCACCTGCATCGAGGTCGCAAACACATCCTCGGTATCGGTGTTGGTCATCGATTGAATGACGATCGGCGCCGTACCGCCAACGCCGACTTTCGCCACCATGGCGAGACGACTTGCGCGCCGCGCCGGCAGAACTCCGTGCATCTCGCTCATTCCAGGCTGAACCGGGCGACTTCTTCGCGGGTGTACGGTTTCAGATCGATGCTGCGCTCACCCATGAACAGACGAACGCCGGATGCCTTGCCGATCCAGACTTGAAAAGGTGGCTTGCCCTCGACATTCTGACGGGTACCCGCCGGATACTCGCCGACGAACACGATTTTCTGTGCGGCGTCGCGGATCTCGATCCAGGAACGATCATCGAACTCGACGCGCAAACCGGCGAATGGAGGCGAACCGGCGGTAACGTCGGCGCCGGCCGGCTCATTCCCGGCAACCACCGCTGGCGCGGGCGCAAGTACCGGTACCACCGCGGAAGCCACGACTGGATTGGGCGACACCCCGGCAGAACTGGCGTCCACGCCGAGCAAGCGCCGTGTCATGCCCTCATCGCCGGACAAACTCGCATACCAGTACCCGGCCAGTGCCAGGAGCAGGATGGCGGCCCCGGCGGCAATCAACTTGAGCGGAACGCGCTCGAAGATCGTGGGCTGCTCGGCTTCACCCATGTTGGCGGGCGGACGCACATCGGCCTCGGGAACCGGTACAGCCGGTTCAAGCTGCGCCAGCAGGGGCGTGGCATCGAGCTTGAGAAACTTGGCATAGTTGCGAACCAGGCCGCGCACCGCAGTGGAGCCTGGCAGGCTGGCGTAGTCATCCCGTTCCAGTGCCTCGATCTGGCGCGCGCTGAAGCGGATCACGTGCACCACATCGGCAATTGACTGACCGCGCGCCTCCCGCGTCCGGCGCAAGATCAATCCCGGCGTGTCCGACTCGACCGGCACGGCAGCCTCTGTCACCTCAGCCGGTAACGCGTCGATGAATTCGGTGTCCAGACTTTCAGTCACTCGTGCTTCACTCATAGTGCCCCTGAGTCAGCAAGCGCTGTTCCGGGGACCCAGGAAACCGGCGACGCAGCTGCGACGCGTAGCGGGCCTCGGCCTCGCGGTTACCCAATTTGCGCTCGATGCGCAAGGCCAGCCACATCACCTCGGCGGTGGGCTCCATCATTCTTTCGATATCCGTCGCCCACTGCCGGGCTTCGCTGTGGCGCCCCTGCCGGTAGGCTATATCGGCCAACCAGTACAGCGCCTGAGTGTTGGTTGGAGACAGGCGCAAGGCAGTCAATAGGTAGTCTTCGGCGGCCTTGTCATTCTTCAGGCGCACGGAACAAACGCCCGCGTTGGTGTAAGGCTTGGTCGGCGTCGTATACAACGGGTTCCTGGCCGCCGCCATGAAGTAGCTTATCGAGCCCTGTTCGCGACCGTTCTGACAGAGGAACCAGCCGTAGTTGTTGCTGATTTCCGGATCGCCAGGGGCCAAACTCAAGGCTTTTTGAAAATTATCCTCTGCCAGTCGTGCTTCGTTGAGCACCATGTGCGTCAGGCCCAGCAGGTTGTATGCCGGCGCGTAGTTCGGGTCAGCCGAGAGTGCGGTGCGCGCCTCCTCGAGGGCAATCGCCGCACGGCCATCGAGCATGTACAGCGACCCCAGTTCGGTATGTACCTTGGCCCTCTGCCGCTGCTCGCTTTCCGCCGGCTGCGCCGAGACGGCCTGCTGAGCTCCTGGCCCGGAACCGGACCCGATCGCCGTGCAACCCGCCAGCAGGAACGCCATCCATAAAGCAACAATGATCTTGTTCATAGGTGCAGTTCGACTCCAGCAGAAGTGGTAGCCGGCCCCGCGGCCGCGCCAACGCCACGCAATACGCGCCGCGATCTATCCTGCACCTGGCCCGCCAGTTGCCCGCAAGCGGCATCGATGTCCTCGCCGCGCGTCTTGCGCGTAGTGGTAACGATACCGCCATTGATCAAGATAGAGGCAAAGCGCCTGACCCGCTCGGCTGGCGAGCGATGAAAGCCGGAAGCCGGGAAGGGATTGAAAGGAATCAGATTGAACTTGCAGGGAACATCCCGCACCAGATGCAAGAGCGCGCGCGCATCGGCATCGCTGTCATTGACGCCGTCGAGCATCACGTACTCGAAGGTGATGAAATCGCGCGGCGCATGGACCAGATAGCGCTGGCATGCGGCCATCAGTTCGGCCAGAGGATACTTGCGATTGATCGGCACCAGTTTGTCGCGCAGCCCATCGGTCGGGGCATGCAGTGAAACCGCCAGCGCCACCGGACAGGCCGCGGCCAGTCGGTCCATGGCCGGCACAATGCCCGAGGTAGACACCGTAACGCGCCGCCGCGACAGGCCATAGGCATTGTCATCCAGCATCAGGCGCAGCGCCGGCACCAGATTATCAAAGTTGGCCAGCGGCTCGCCCATGCCCATTAGCACGACGTTACTGATGATCCGGTCGCCGCAATTGCCGCCCGTCGGGTCACGGCCCAGCGCACGGTTCGCCTGCCAAAGCTGGCCGATGATCTCGGCCGTGCTCAGGTTTCTGTTGAAGCCCTGGCGACCGGTAGAGCAAAACGCGCATTCGAGCGCGCAACCGGCTTGCGAAGAGATGCAGAGCGTACCGCGGTCATCCTCGGGGATGAAGACAGTTTCCACCGCATTGCGGTTGCCGACATCGAACAGGAACTTGCGCGTGCCATCATCCGCCAGTTTGTCGCTGATAGTCGGCGGTGGCGATACGGTGGCTGTGGCGATCAGCTTCTCACGCAGCGACTTGGCGATGTCGGTCATCGCATTGAAGTCGCTCTCCCCGAAATGATGTATCCAGCGCAACACCTGGCGCGCGCGAAAGGGCTTCTCGCCCTGTTGCGCGAACCAGTCCGTCAGGCCTTCGGCATCGAAATTGAGGAGGTTGACCGTCATTACCAATTAACGCGAATAAACGTTCAGCGCAGGGAAGAAATAGGCGATTTCGACCGCCGCGGTTTCCGCTGCATCGGAGCCATGCACGGCATTGGCCTCGATGCTGTCGGCGAAATCGGCGCGGATGGTGCCCGCCTCGGCCTTTTTCGGATCGGTGGCGCCCATCAGATCGCGATTCTTCGCAACGGCGCCTTCACCTTGCAACACCTGGACCATGACCGGGCCCGAAATCATGAATTCGACCAGATCCTTGAAGAAGGGACGCTCTTTATGCACCGCGTAGAAACCCTCTGCTTCCTGGCGCGAGAGATGGATCATGCGCGCGGCAACAATCTTGAGACCGTTCGTCTCGAAGCGGGAATAAATCTTGCCGATCACGTTCTTTGCAACTGCATCGGGTTTGATGATCGACAGGGTGCGTTCGACAGCCATTACTTTCTCCAGAACAGGTTGGACTACAAGTCTTGATCAGCCATCCCACCAGGGGATACCGCCCGCAGCGAGGTGCTGCGGACATAAAAGGCTAACTTGATATTTTAACTCAGTTTCCTGGGTGGAACCGGGCTTGCACCCCTTGTTCCGCCACAAAAAAACAAAGGCCCGGCATCACCGGGCCTTTGTCGCTGACACACCAAACCGCTACATCATGCCGAGGTACTTTGGGAACCAGATCGACAAACCGGGCCAGTAGGTGACCACCAGCAGAAAACCGAGCATGGAGAGCAGCCACGGCCAGACCGCGACAGTCAACTCGGTAATCCCCATCTTGGTAATGCCGGAAGCCACATAGAGGTTGAGTCCGACTGGCGGATGACACATCCCGACCTCCATGTTCACCACCATGATGATGCCGAAGTGCACCGGATCAATTCCCAGTTTGATCGCCACCGGGAACAGGATCGGCGCAAAGATCAGCACGATCGACGACGGCTCCATGAAGTTTCCGGCGAGGAGCAGGATGACATTGCAGGCGAGCAGGAAGGTGATCATCCCCAGCCCGTGGCCCAGCATCCAGTCAGCCAGCGCCTGCGGAATGTTCTCGTTGGTCATGATGAACGAGAAGAGCACGGCGTTAGTGATGATGTAGAGCAACATCGCCGACATGTTGGCCGAGTTGAGCAGCACTCGCGGAACATCCCTGATGCTCAAGTCCTTATAGACGAACACGGCGACAAAGAAGGCATACACAGCGCTCATTGCTGCCGCCTCGGTCGGCGTGAACATGCCGGTGTAGATGCCGCCCATGACAATCACGATCAGCAACAAACCCCAGACCGACTCGCGAAATGCCTTCAGGCGCTCGGCGAAAGTGGCCTTGGTAAGCCGCGGATAGTTGAACTTCCTCGCGCGGTAGTAGGTCACCCCGCCCAAGACGCACGCGAGGGCGATCCCGGGCACGACGCCGGCCATGAACAAGGCGCCGACCGAGGTATTGGTTGCCACCGAGTACATGACCATCACGATCGACGGCGGGATCAGGATGCCGAGTGCGCCCGAAGTCGTGATGACGCCGGCGCCGAACTTGTTGGGAAAACCCGCTTTGACCATTGCCGGCAGCAGGATCGAGCCGATCGCCACCACGGTCGCCGGTGAAGACCCCGAAATCGCTGCGAACAAGGCACAGGCAAGCACGCCTGACAGGCCGAGGCCGCCGTACCAGTGGCCGACCATCGACGACGCGAATCTGATCATGCGTTTCGCCACCCCGCCGTGGGTCAGAAAATTGCCGGCGAGAATGAAGAACGGGATGGCCATGATCTCGAACTTCTCGATACCGGTGAACAGTTTCAGAGCAACCGACTCCAGCGGTACCTGCGTAAACATGAACAGAAAACTGAGTACGGTGAGGCCAAGGGAAATCGAGATTGGCATCCCGGTCAGCATGAGCACCAGCAGAAGGGAAAAGACGATTGCAGCATTCATTTCGGCTCGCCCCCCTTGTTGTCTTGACGCCGCTCGGTGCCGACCATCGGATGCTCGGGATCCAAGTCGTGCGCATGCAGGTTGTCGTCCATCGCGTACACATCCACTTCAATCGCAAGCGGCTCCACCTCATCGAGGCCATCGACGTGGCCGTGGTCGTGGTGCGGCAGATCACCGGTCTTGAGGAAATTAACCAGGACCTGCAAAAACCGGAAACACATCAGGCCGGTACCCAGCGGAATCGCCGAATAAACCATCCAGGTCGGCCATTCGAGATCCGGCGTCGTCGGCCCTTCCGGAATATCGCCGAAGGGGCTGCCGGTCAGGCTCAGGAAAGCGTGATGGGCACCGTTCTCCCAGACAAAGTTGGCTCCGAGTGTTCCCACGATCCCGGTGAAGGTCGCGCCGGCGAGCAAGCCAAAGATGATGAATTTGCGGCGCATCTTTTCGTCGAGTCGGTTGATCAACACATCGACCCCGACGTGAATGCCGGTACGCACGCCGTAGGCGGCGCCAAACTTGGCCATCCAGACGAACATGATGATGGTCAGTTCCTGCGCCCAGCTCAGATTGATCGTCAGGAGCCAGTCCTGCAGGCCTGGAATACTCGCACTGGCCGCGTAGCGATGGACGACGGCGACGAAAATGATCAGCGTCGCGGCCCCCATGAGGAAGGTGATTATCCATTCCTCAAGATGATCAAGATATTTCATGGACAAAGCTCCCCCGCCTTGGCGAAATGTCTGCTGGACTTAGTGTTGTGTGACAAGCGCCCGCCGACGCGCGCGTCGGCGGGATGCTACTGTCAGCCTACAGCTTGCTCGGGTCGAAGCCGCCCGTTTCTTTGTAGATGGATTGCAGCAGATCCTTGCCGACGCGGTCAGCCATCTTCACGTGCACCACCGCCATCGCCTTCTTGAAGGCCAGTTTCTCTGCACTGGTAGGCACATAGACGGTTGTTTTGCCACTCTTTTTGACACCTTCAAGCGCCAGATCGTTTTCTTCCTGGGCGATCTTGTTGGCGTAGGCTGTGGCTTCCTTCATGGCCTGCTCCAGTTGCCCGCGAATATCCGCCGGCAAACCCTCCCAGAATTTCTTGTTAACCACCACGGCGTAGCCGAGATAACCGTGCTCGGTCAAGGTCAGATATTTCTGAACCTCATGCATTTTCTGGGTGTAGAGATTCGAGATCGGGTTCTCCGTACCATCCACGACGCCGGTCTGCAGGGCCTGATAGACCTCGGAGAACGCCATCACCTGAGGCAAGCCACCAACCGCGCGAATCTCCTCTTCGAGTACCTTCGACGACTGGATGCGCAGCTTCTTGCCCTTGAGATCCGCCGGGGTCCTGATCGGCGTGTTGGCGGAAAAGGACTTGAAGCCATTGTCCCAAAACGCTAGGCCCTTGATGCCCCTGGGTTCCAGTTTGGCCAGCAGGGACGCACCGATCGGGCCCTGCGTAACCCTGTGCAACTCGGCCGTGTTGTCAAAGATGTAAGGGAAATCGAAAACCTCGAATTCCTTGACGCCGAGCGGGCCGAATTTGGCCAACGATGGCGCCAGCATCTGCACGGCGCCGAGTTGCAGCGCCTCCATCTCTTCCTTGTCCTTGTACAAGGCGCTGTTGGCATAAACCTCGACCTTGACCTTGCCCTTGGTCAGTTCCCCGGCCCTCTTGGCGAAGAAGACCGACGCGTTGCCCTTGGGCGTATCGGCAGCGACCACATGACTGAATTTGATCACGATCGGCGCCTGCGCCATCGCAATCGCGGAAAAAGTCGCTGCCACAAGGCCTACGAATAATGTGCGAATCTTCACTTTTTATCCTCCTGTTGATTATCTGTGTACGCAAGGCTACCACTGCGCACGACGCGGTGGCGCGAATTCTCCCCGGCTGCCCCCCGCCTGACTATTGTGGATTTCCGCAAACATCTGCCCAGGGCGATCAGGCGAGCTAACATCACGGCATGGCATCTTCGACACCCTCATCTCCCGGGGAGCGCATCAGCCGCTGGCGCTGGCGCTGGCTGTGGATATTGCCGCGGCTGGCGTTTATCCTGTTCGTCGGGGGTGTTGCTCTCCTGCTGTGGACGTCTGACCGCGCTGACAAGGAGGAAAGGCACGCGACACTGATCAGCGACATACTTTGGCTGGAGCAGAACCTGCGTTTTCATCTGACCCGCAACGAGGAACTGCTCGGGCGCATCGATCAAGCCCATACCGCCAATGCAGCGGCCTTCGAATCCTATGCCCACACCTTGTTTGGCTACGAAAGCGGCCTGCGGCAACTGATCTGGCTGAGTACCGACGGGACCGTGCGATTGGCGCATCCAGCCGCCATGGACCCCAGCCTGGTTGGCGACGCGGGAGAAGCCGTCCCTTCCCGACAAAGCTTTGGTCTGGCGCGCTCACTCGCGAAACCCGTCTACAGCAAAGCCTATCCGTATTTCACCAACGACTGGCAGTTCGAGGTACACGTTCCGGTCTCCCGCGAGGGCAGAATTGTCGGCGTCGCCGTGGGCGTCTACCGGATTCGCGATCTACTCAGCGACAGCGTGCCATGGTGGCTGGCCGAGCGTTATCGGATCAGCGTCATCGGGGACTCCGGCAAGGTGCTTGGAACGCGCTCCAAAGTCGAGTCCACCGTGACCGAAGAAGGCTATCAAGTCGCCTTTGACCCACCCGGATGGGGGCTCGCGCTGCACGCCGTCCCCTACCATGCACCACGGCCTCTGGCCAGCCTGCTTCTGTCGGGTAGCCTGGTCATTCTCGCGATCATCGTTCTGTGGAGCCTCTGGATTCTTCGCCGTCATGTACTGCGCCGCCAGGCTGTGGAGGAACAGTTGCGTCAGGAACACGCATTCCGCAAGGCAATGGAAGACTCTCTCGACACCGGAATGCGGGCCCGAAACCTGGATGGCGAGATCATCTACGTCAACCCGGCCTTCTGTCGCATGGTTGGCTGGTCCGCGGCCGAACTGATCGGCCGCCGGCCGCCGATGCCCTACTGGGCCGACGACTATCTCGACGAAACCCGTGCCCTCCATGATAGCGTTCTGGCGGGAGAGGGCCCGGGAGAGGGTTTCGAGCTAAAGCTCAAGCGCCGCAACGGCGAGACGATCGACGTGCTGATTCACGAAGCACCCTTGATCGATGCGCGCGGGCGGCATTCCGGCTGGATGGGATCGATGGTGGATATTACGGAGCGAAAACAGGCTGAGGAACGCGCACGCCAGCAGCAGGATCGCCTGCAATCGACTGCGCGTCTGGTCGCGATGGGCGAAATGGCATCGAGTATTGCGCATGAGTTGAACCAGCCCCTGGCTGCAATCTCGAGCTACTGCACCGGAGCGGCCAACCTGCTGCGCAGCGACACCCCGGCCGCAGAAGTTCTACCGGCGCTCGACAAGGCGGTGGAACAGGCGCGGCGTGCCGGGCAAGTCATCCGCCGCGTTTACGGCCTCGCTCGCCACAGCGAGGATCGCTTCGAATTGATCCGTCTGGAAGAGCGCATCGACGACGCCCTGGCTCTGATGGAAGTCGATATCCGTCAGAATGGCATCCGTGTCGTTCTCGACTTTCAGGCACGCCCACTGGTCGAAGGTGATCCGGTGCTGCTTGAACAGGCGCTGTTCAACCTGTTCCGCAACGCGGTTGAATCAATGCGGGATACTGCCCCCGATCAACGACAGATCGGCATCACGCTGACCTGTGCCGACCGCTACGCCCTGCTGACGATAGCCGATCGCGGCTGCGGGATTGCCGCCAATGTTGCCGACAAGCTGTTCGATCCACTATTCACGACCAAGACTGAAGGCATGGGCATGGGGTTGGCAATCTGCCGTTCGGTGGTGGAAAATCACCGGGGCCGCCTCTCTTTTGAACCCAATCCGGGAGGAGGAACGGTGTTCCGCATTCTGTTACCCATGGCTTCCCAATGAGCAGTACCACTACGCACATTGTCGATGATGATCCAGCCGTGCGCGATGCACTGCAATGGTTGTTGCAGTCGCGCGGCGTTTCATCGCGAACATGGGAATCCGCCAGCGACTTTCTCGCCTTCGCCCGTCGCGACCTCTGCGGCTGCCTGCTGCTCGACGTGCGGATGCCCGGAATGAGCGGCATCGAGCTGTTTGACCGGCTGCGGGCCCTGCGTTGCCGCCTGCCGGTAATATTTCTTACCGGACACGGCGATGTGCCGATGGCTGTTCAGGCCCTGAAGGACGGCGCCTTCGACTTTATTGAAAAGCCGTATGACGACAATGCACTGGTCGACAAAGTACTGGCGGCGATCGTTCAAGACACAAAGCGCAGCGCCAGGGACGACTCGATGCTGTTGATGGAGCAGAAACTGTCCCAGTTGACACAGCGCGAGCAGGATGTAATGCAGAGGATTCTCGCCGGCAAGCTGAACAAGGTGATCGCCGACGAACTCGGGATTGCAATGCGCACCGTCGAAGTTCATCGCTCCCGCATTTTTGAAAAGATGAAAGTCCGCTCTGCGGTAGAGTTGTCGCAGATGCTCAATTTGCTTGCGGACAAGTCGGAAAGCTAAGCCAACTTTTTGAAGTGGAGCCGGCCCGCCTCGCACCACAGGGCATAGCGCCCTAATTCAATTCGTGGATGCCGATCGTTGCCCGCGGTCTGCAACTGGCGCACGAACTCATTTAGCCGGCGCTCGTCAGGCGGCTGCGCGTGATGCCAGGTCAGCATGGCCCGCAACAGGTTTCTGGCACGAGCGTCAGGCAGTTCACGGAACAAGCTCAGGGGCAGGGGAAATTCAGGCGGATTGTCTTTAAGATCCAAAGCGGCGAGATCTTCAAGCAATGAATCGGCCTCGCTAAAGCGAGAAGCCGCGGCCGCCAGTTGCGCGCCGGCTCTGGGGAAGCGGGACGTGATAGCAGGCAGAATCTGGTGTCGCAAAAAGTTCCGCGTGTATCGGCGATCGGCGTTGCTCTCATCCTCGATCCAAACCAGCCGACACGATCGAGCGTAGGCAAGCAACGCGTCGCGCGGAAGGCCCAATAGCGGGCGCAAGACGCGGCCTCTTGATTCGGGCATCGCAGCGGCTCCGCGCACGCCCGTGCCGCGCAGCAGGTTATGCAGTACGGTTTCCGCCTGGTCGTCAGCGTGGTGTGCAAGAAGGATCCAGTCGGCGGGATGGTCAGCGAGCGCCTTGTGACGCACCCGTCGCGCCGCCGCTTCCACGCCTTCACCGGTACCTGACGGCACGTCAACACGCAGTACCGTCAATGGAACGTCCATTCCCTGACAGACCTGCGCACAGGATCCGGCCCAGAGGTCGGCATTGGCGCTTAGCCCATGGTGGACATGCAGCGCTGACAGATCGAAGTCCGCAGTTCGCGCCAGGCAATGCGCGGCGTGCAGTAGCACTGTCGAATCGAGCCCGCCGGAAAAGCCGACCACGGCGGACTGCCTCCGCCTGACATAGCGGACAAGACAGGCGCCAACAGCCTGCAAGACCGAATCAGTGAATGGCTTGTTCCTTGAATCGACCATAACTCATCAGGCGCTCGAAGCGCCGCTCGATGAGCTCGCTTGTCGACAAGCCGGCAAGTTGCTTAAGCGCTTCCTGCAGGGACCTTTTGACACTCTGCGCAACAAGTCGATAGTCACGATGGGCACCGCCGACTGGCTCGTTGATGATGCGGTCAATCAATCCCAGCGACTTGAGTCGAGGTGCCGTGATGCCCATTGTCTCGGCAGCATCACCTGCGCGCTCAGCGCTTTTCCACAGAATCGATGCGCAACCCTCAGGCGAGATTACGGAATACGTTGAGTACTGCAGCATCGCCACCACATCCGCAACGGCAATTGCCAACGCACCTCCCGACCCCCCCTCGCCAATCACAGTGGCAATCAGGGGCACTTTCAACTCGGTCATGACAGCCAGATTGCGTCCGATCGCCTCCGACTGCCCTCGTTCTTCTGCATCGATGCCAGGATAAGCGCCGGGAGTATCGACAAAGGTAAAGATCGGAAGCCCGAATTTCTCGGCCAAGCGCATCAGGCGCAAGGCCTTGCGATAGCCTTCGGGGCGGGGCATGCCAAAATTTCGCTGGATCTTTTCCTTAGTATCTCGGCCCTTCTGGTGGCCAATCACCATGCAGGACTGGCCATTGAATCGCGCCAATCCCCCAACGATGGCGTGATCATCGGCGTAATTTCGGTCACCGTGAAGTTCCTCGAAGTCGGTGAACACCAACCCCAAGTAGTCCAGGGTATATGGCCGTTGAGGATGGCGAGCCACCAAGGCGCATTGCCACGGAGTGAGCTTGGCGTATATCTCCTTCGTCAGACTCTGACTCTTCGCATCGAGACGGGAGATCTCCTCCGATATATCGACAGCCGAGTCGTCTTGGACGAAACGCAATTGCTCGATCTTCGCTTCAAGTTCCGCGATCGGCTGTTCGAATTCCAGAAAGCTCGTTTTCATGGGTGCATTTTAGCAGTCAGTAGCAGCATCGAGCGAGCCAACGGCGCTCAGCCCGAACGTGCAAATCCATCAAAGTGGCGTCTTGACTTTTTTGGGCGCCGCCAAAGCAAAAACCCCCTCCGGTAATCCGGAGGGGGTTTGCTGTGGGGAGTCTGGCGTTGACCTACTTTCTCACACGGTAAAGTGCAATATCATCGGCGCGGTCCCGTTTCACGGTCCTGTTCGAGAAGGGAAGGGGTGGTTCCAAGACGCTATGGACACCAGACTTAAAGGGGGTGCTGCGGGATGGGGCGATGAAGCCTTGGGCCGAAGCACATGATTCGGGAGAAGTAAGGAATGGGGTGTGATTGTGTTGTCTTTGGTTACTGCTTATAGACAAAGGCTCGGATGCAGCATTGAGCTCAATGTTATAGGGTCAAGCCTCACGGGCAATTAGTATCAGTTAGCTTAACGCATTGCTGCGCTTCCACACCTGACCTATCAACGTCCTGGTCTTGGACGACCCTTCAGGGGAGTTGAACCCCCGGGAAATCTCATCTTGAGGCGAGTTTCACGCTTAGATGCTTTCAGCGTTTATCTCTTCCGGATTTAGCTACCCGGCGATGCCACTGGCGTGACAACCGGTACACCAGAGATCCGTCCACTCCGGTCCTCTCGTACTAGGAGCAGGCCCCCTCAAATTTCCAGCGCCCACGGCAGATAGGGACCAAACTGTCTCACGACGTTTTAAACCCAGCTCACGTACCACTTTAAATGGCGAACAGCCATACCCTTGGGACCGGCTACAGCCCCAGGATGTGATGA
>Ga0172379_10003576_pt1 | contig 24440 bp, 23 predicted proteins | sample GrowelOW334metaG_FD_119756 | JGI IMG/M metagenome (GOLD analysis project Ga0172379, IMG submission 119756) | Groundwater microbial communities from an aquifer near a municipal landfill in Southern Ontario, Canada - Groundwater well OW334 metaG | ecosystem: Environmental > Aquatic > Deep...
AGAAACTTTGGCAGAATTCAGATATTATTTTTTCTACTCCCCAATGTGTTGCAAATGATTTGAAAAAAAAGCTTTACGACGTAAAAGATGTATGCCTGTTAATAGAAGATGAAGCACATAGATGTGTTAAAAATTATGATTATACATATGTTGCTAGAACCTATATGGAACAATCTCTTCATCCAAGAGTTGTTGGATTGACTGCTTCTCCTGGAAGCGACCATTCAAAAATAAAAGAAATCTGCAGAAATTTATCCATCGAAGAGCTAGAATTAAAAACAAGAGAGAGCGAAGACGTAAAAGAATATGTTCAAGAATTAGAGTTTGAAAAAAGAATGATTGAGTTTCCAGAAGATTTTGATTACTTAAGAAATCTTTTAAAAAAAATATTTGATTCTTATGTTCAAGAGCTTAAAAACAGACATGTTCTATTTGGAAACTCTTCAAAAACAGGTTTGATTGAACTTCAAAAAAAATTGATGACTCATATTGCTAAAGGAAATAAAGATTTTAATTCTCTTTTAGCAGTTTCTACTTGTGCTCAAGCAATAAAACTTCAACATGCTATAGAACTTGTTGAAACTCAAACTCTTTCTAGCTTTAATGATTATCTAAAAGACTTATTCAAACAGGCCGCAGATAAAAAAAGCAGAGGAGTAATAAAGCTGGTAAGCAAATCAGAATTTAATTTAGCATATATAAAATCTAATGAAATGCTGGCGAAAGGAATTGAGCATCCGAAGGTAAAAGAGCTTATAAATATTATAACAGAAGAACAATTAAAAAATGACAAGATAAAAATCCTTATTTTCACGCAGTTTAGAAATACTGCTTCAATAATCTCCAATAACTTAAATAAAATTAAGGGAATTAATTCAAAAGTATTTGTTGGACAGATGAAAAAAACAAACCAAGCAGGAGACACAGGGTTAAGCCAGAAAGAACAAAAGAAGATGATTAATGAATTCTCTTCTGGAGAAACAAATATTTTATGTGCAACTTCAATTGGAGAAGAAGGGTTGGATATCCCAGAAGTAAATTTAGTAGTTTTCTATGAGCCAGTTCCATCAGCAATAAGAAAAATTCAAAGAAGCGGAAGAACAGCAAGGTTAATTGCAGGAAAATTAATAATGTTAATCACAAAAGGAACAAGAGATGAAATATATTATTATGTTGCAAATGCTAAAGAAAAAAAGATGCACAAAACAATTCAAGATATAAAAGAGGAAATATCGAGTGGGAAATTGAATACTAAATCTGAAAAGCAAGAAACTCTATAACAATAATCTTTATAAAAAACTAAATAAAAATTATCTAATGCCCATTGATGTAATTGTTGGAGGACAGGGAGGAGATGAAGGAAAGGGGAAGATTGTAGAATGGCTTTCTATGAATAACAATTACTCGATATTTACTCGTATTTCTGCTCCACAAGCAGGGCATAGCGTATACTCTAATGGAAAAAGAATAGGATTAGCGTTACTTCCTTGTGGATTTGTAAATCCAAATGCTAGACTTTTATTAGGAGCTGGAGCATTGATTTCTTTAGATAAATTAAAAAAAGAACTTGAGGAAACAGGAATAGATCACAAGCGATTGGGAATAGACTACAAAGCGACAATCGTAACTCCAGAATATTTAAAAGAAGAAAGAGAAAATTCTCATTTAATGAACAGTATTGGGAGTGTTGGGACAGGAGTTGGTCCATGTAGAAGAGATAAAATAATGAGAAATGAAAAATTATTATTTGCAAAAGATATTGCTGAGTTAAAAGAATATCTAACAGACACAAAAAAAGAAATGTTTAAGGCATTACAAGATAAAAAAGAAATTATTCTTGAAGGAGACCACGGCGCAAAATTAGATTTAATCCACGGAGAATATCCATTTGTTACTTCACGTTCAGTAAACGCTTCTTCTGCATTAGGAGAATTGGGGATTGGACCAAGAGAAGTTCGTGATGTTCATGTTATTCTAAAACCTTATACCACTCGAGTTGGTCCTGGACGCCTTGAAGAAGAAATATTTGATGAAAGAGTTTTAGAATGGGCCCATGAAGAAGGAGGAGAGACTGGAACTGTTAGTAAAAGATTAAGAAGACTTGGAAAATTTGAATGGAAAAATGTAAGCGAAGTGATAAAAATGAATTCTGCAACATTAATTTCAATAACCCATATGGATATTCCTTCATTTTTTTGGGGGGTTCTTGGATTTTCCGGAGAAGAAGAATTTTTAGAAAAAATAAATAAAAAACTTTGCAACGTGTATCCTTATCCAAAACTTTCACTTCTTTCATATGGGCCAATGTTAAAAGATATTGTTAAACAATGAAAAAAGTAACAATTATTGGAGCAGGACCTGCTGGATTATTTGCTGCATATAAATTAGTTAACGATTCTCAGAAAAGGCTTAATATTCAAATAATAGATAGTGGAGGAACAATTGAACAAAGAGTTTCTTCAAAAGAAAAAGACGTACTTCACGGAATAGGGGGAGCAGGATTAATGTCAGACGGAAAATTAATATTCGATACAAGAGTTGGTAATAATCTTGATGAAATCATGCATCAAAAAGAAAATGAAAGGTTAACAGAAGAGGTTAAAAAAATTTTTGAATATTTTGAAGTGATAGAATCAGAAATCAATTCAGTAAAGGCCCAGGAATTTAAAAGAAAGGCTTTGCAATCAGGAATAGAATTTTTATGTTCTCATCAAGGGCATATTGGAACAGATAAATTAATCCCATTAATGAGAAGATTTCAAGGATATTTAGAGGGGAATGGAGTTGAATTTATTTGTAACAGACAAGTTCAAACTTTGGAAGAAGAAAATTCAGATTTTTTTGTGTTAGTTCCAGGGAGGGTTGGGGGAGGGAGTGGATGGATGGAAAAAATTTTGAAAGAGAATAATATTTCTTACAGTTATCGCCCAGTAGACATTGGGGTCAGAGTAGAAGTTCCAAATTTAATAGTTGAAGAAGTAACAGAAATAAGTAGAGATATGAAATGTTATATTCAAACAAGGACTTATCAAGATAGGGTTAGAACTTTTTGTACTTGCCCAAATGGATTTGTTGGGCAGGAAATTCATGATGGGTTCAAGACAGTTAATGGACAGTCAGAATCTGGAAAATCAACAAATAATGCAAATTTTGCTCTGTTAGTAACAATCCCTTTAACAGAACCATTAACAAATTCTAATCAATTTGCTAGAAATATTGGATTAGCATTTAATGATTTATCCGGAGGAAAAACTCTTGCACAAAGATGGGGAGATTTAACACGATATAAAAGAAGTAAAGAAAAGAGACAAAGAGATTATCATTTTCAATCCACATTAGAAAATTTAACATGGGGAGATTTAGCATTAGCTATGCCTGCACGCTATCTCAATGATTTAATCGAGGGGGTAGAAAAATTGGATAGGATAATTCCAGGACTAGCATCAGATGAGACAATATTGCATGCCCCAGAAATAAAGTTTCATGGATTGTTAATTCCTACTGATGAATATCTCCAAACAAAAAATGGAATTTATGTTGGAGGGGATGGTTCAGGTTATACAAGAGGAATTGTTGGCTCTGCAGCATCAGGATTGAGAGTTGCGGAAGGAATACTCAGAGAAATTTAAAAAGAGAATAATTATTCTAATTTATGCAAAAACCCTTATTGAATATATTTTCAAAATCAAAAAGAATAGAAGTAAAAGAAAAACCAAAACAAAAAATATTTGTTGACTATCGAGAAAAAAACTCAATGGTAGCTTCAGAATTAATTCATCTAGGATTAGAGGTAGAGTTTAGAGAATTAAAGATAGGAGATTATTTAGTAAATAATGTTGCTGTAGAAAGAAAAACCGTTTCTGATTTCATTTCCTCCATGATAAATAAAAGATTATCCAATCAGATAGATAGCCTTCAACAATATGAAAATAAATTATTATTAATTGAGGGTATTGAAGAACAAGAACTTTATTCTGATAATTCTGAAAGAGGAGTTTCTTCGAATGCTATTCGCGGTTTTTTACTTTCAATATTATTAAAACGCAAAATTCCGATTCTCTTCACAAAAAATTCAGAGGACACCGCAAAATTTATTTATCTTCTTGCAGTAAAAAAAGAAACAGAATCTTCGTTAAATGTGTCAAAAAAAAGTTTTAATAAAAAAGAACAAATGCAGTTTATTCTTGAAGGATTTCCGGGAATAGGTCCTAAAACAGCAAAGAAACTTCTTGAGGAATTTAAGACTATGAAAAATATTTTCAATGCTTCCCAAGAGGAAATAAATAAAGTTATTGGGAAAAAAGCAGATATTTTCAAATTATTTGGAGAAGAATATTCTTAGTATCCCCTCTTTTTAATCAAAATATAATTCAGAACCATCTCAGTTGAAAAAGCTTGGGGTTTTATGGATTAATTAATCCCTCTTTCATTATTCTTATTTTTCTACAATAGTTCCGCCAATATCTTCGCCCCTAATTTAATAGTAATATTATTATTTTGTTTATCCATTTTTTCATTAATTTCAACAATATCAACTGCTTTAAGAGTTTTAATTTTTTTGATTCTTTGAATTAAATAAAGAAATTGTCTGCTGGTCAATCCTCCTTGTTCAGGATAGCCAGTAGAAGGGGCAAATGAAGGATCAATAACATCTATATCAATTGAAACATAAAGTTCTTTTCCGCTTGAAAATTCCATAATTGTATCGCACATATCTTGCAGTTCTTCAACTATGTTGCTTATTGAAAGAGTTTTAATTTTATTTTCTTTTATAAATTTTAATTCATCTTTATGTGAGTTCCTTAATCCAACAAGAAGCACATTTTCTCCAGGAAATCCTTCTTCAACAACTTTTCTCAGCCATTCTTCATGGGTTGGCTCTTTCATTGGTTCCATGCAGTCAGGATGAGAATCAAAAACAATTAAGCACGGTTTCTTTTTTTCATTTTTGCAATGTTTCAAAAAAGCTTTTGTTATTGAATAAGAAATTGCATGATCTCCCCCTAAAAAAACTACTTTTGGTTTTTCTTCAAAAATTTCTAATGAGTTTTTATAAATTAGTTCATTACTCAACTCAAGATTAGAATTATCAATATGGATTTCTTCTAAGTCCAATGTAGAAACATCTATTGACTTTCCCTCTTCATTGCTGTAAATTTCTTTAAGTGCAGAAATAATTGCATTTCCTGCTCTTTCACATCCTTTAGTTTTTCCAAGTCCATTAACTAAGGGGATTTTTACAATAAACATAAAAAAACAAAGCATATAGTGTTTTAAAAATTATTCCTAAATAAGAGATATTATGAATTTTGATTCTTATTTTTAAATTATCTTCAACTAAAAAGCAAATCCTGTTACAAGCTGAATAAAGTCCAATGCAAAATGGATTAAGAAACCAATACAAATCCAAAACATCCATTTTAATTTTTTATCTTTCTTATTATCTATCATAAATGGAAAAATCACCATAGAGATCATAATAATAAAAAGAATTACATAAAAAGAATGTAAAGGATAACCAAAAAAACCATTACATTCCCAAAATTTTTCAAATCCGCACATATTTCCCTCCCAAGGAACAGTCCCAACAAGTCTAGAATAAACGTGGTCTAAATCCACTAAATTCCCTAGAAGCAATCCGCCAAAAACAATTTTACTTCTATAAAAAAAATAAGTAATAAAAGGTAAAAGATAATGAGCGAGATACATAAAGAAAAATATGGGAAAAAGAGTTTTTAAGATTAATCGGTCCAAAAAACTAAGAATGCCCACCAGGGCTTGTCTGTAGAAAGCGTTTCTCCAGAATTAGCGTCTATTCTTTGTTTAATTTCTACTTTAACAGGAAGGATAGTTAATAATCTTCCTTCTTTTGTTCCAGAAATTGAATAAATCATTTTGTCTAATTCCACTCCTATAGAGATATTGTTAATTTGTTGTATGACCAAATCAGAATTAGCAACAGCTTGTTCAATAGAAATTGATGGAGTAGGATAACTAGCAGTATTCGAATTTATATAGACGGGAATTTCTTTTTGGGTCATTTGATTAGCAGATTCTATTTCAGTTGTAGAAGATCCGCCAGAACTTCCCCCGCCCCCTCCTCCAGATGAGCCTCCAGAAGAAGATACAGATGAGACAGGCAAAGTGATAATAGCAACACTTGTTGAATTTGTCTGATTAGTGGTTTGATTTGTGGGGACAGAATTACAAACCCCATTTGAACATCCATAAGGACAATATGTTCCAGAATCAAATTCTAAACAATTATCCGCGTCATAATTACCACAAGTTTGCAGATAAAATCCAAAACATTGTTTTTGCCCAGTAAAACTGCAGTTACTTATGCATGTTGAAGTCGTAGAATTTATTGTGGTTTGATTTATTGGAGCAGAATTACATTTTCCACTAGAACATCCATAAGGACAAGTATATGAAGCATATGCATCATTGTTAGAGTTATCACAATAATGTTCAAATAATTTGGGACCAATATTATTTTGACAAGTATCTGTTCCAGCCAAAACTCCATTTGTAGATACTTCTCCTTTTACAGAATAGGTTAATCCCTCTCTGAATCAGTACAAGATGCAGAGACATTAGAAGGAGAAGTTTGATTTACTGGAGCCGAATTACATTTTCCTGCAGAACATCCATAAGGACAAGTATACGATTGAGTAGTCGCTCCATTAGTTACACAATATCCTTCAGATAAAACAGAAGAACTAGAGCAGCTATCAATTACCGAAGGAGCAGTGTTCCCTTGTGTATAAACTTGTCCGTAAGTGTCATAATTCAATCCATTATCAGAATCTTCACAGATAACTGGAGACTCTGTAGGTATTGTTTGGTTTGTCGTTTCGTTTATAGTGTGTCCAGTTAATTTATTCCAAAAATCAGAAAAAGAAAATGCAGAAACAAATCCTATTACGAAGATTGATAAGAACAAAACACTAATTCCAACTACCAACCCCTTCCTCATATTTAATAAAAGAAACTATTCTTTAAAAAGATAATGAGCGAAGGTTTAAGATTAATCCCCCCCATAACCAACTCGTTGAGCTAATAATACTGCCCATAAAGTTGCATTAAGAAAGGCAATTAATGACGAAAAATATAAAGAAAGAGTAAAAAATGAAATTGAAATAGCATACAACCCTAACGAAGTCAATCCCGCAGTCCTTAGAAGAATAACTCCTCGTTTCTTTTTAAATCCATGATAAGCTTGGCTAGCTAATGAAAATGTAAATAATCCATTTGCGATAGCAATTGTAATATCTTGCCAAACCATTTTTATTCTGGCACCAATGCGAAAAAACTGTAATTTTTTAGTTTAGCCATTTTCTTAACATCTTTTAATTTTACTGCTTTTATCCTCTTTTCAAACTCATAGAATTCTCTTGCATCCCCGTCAATTTCATTAAGAAGAAGGCTAATTAGCTGTATTTGGGAATCTTCCATTGAAATATTATAATTCCCAATTAATTGTTCTTTCACTTGATTCAATTCTTTTTCTGAAAGATCTTTTGCTATTTCTCTAAATTCGTTTAAAATTATTTCTTTAACTTTTTCAACATTTTCCCTTGTTGTTCCAGCGTAGATTGTATTATACGCAAAATATTTATTTATATTTGAATCTCCTCTTATAGAGTAAGCCAGATTTCGTTTATTTCTAATCTCTTCAAATAATCTCGAAGACATTCCCCCTGCCATTAATGTTCCTAAAACTTCTGCAGTATAACATTGTTTATTAGAAGCAAGAGGAACATGATATGCAAAAACTAAATTTGCTTGGTCAATTCCATTTCTTTTTTCAAGTCTAACTCCTTTAGAGATAGAAAACTTTAGTTTAGGAACTCGCCCTTTCGAATTTCCAAAATTCTTTTCTGCAAATTTAACTATCTCTTCAAAATTAGCATTCCCAACAATTCCCAATATCATATTATTTGGTTGATAAATTTGTTTAAATCTTTCAACTAATTTTTTTCTATCAATAGACTTCATTGTTGCATAAGTCCCAATCAGCCCCATTCCCAATGTCCCTTTATACAATTCTTCTTGAATACTATCCATCACATAAATATGAGGATTGTCTCTTCTCATTTTAATCTCTTCAAAAATAACTTTTCTTTCTTTTTCTATTTCTTTTTCATCAAACAAAGGATTTTTAACCATGTCTGTAAGAACATCTAATGCTAAATCGAGATGTTTGCTGGGAATCTTACACCAATAAGCAGTAATTGTTTCGTCTGTAAATCCATTTAACTCCCCCCCATTTTTCTCTATTTCTTCTGCAATCTTTTTTGAGTTTCTTGTAGGGGTCCCTTTGTAAAGCATATGCTCAATAAAATGAGAGATTCCTTTTTCAGAGGGTTTTTCATTAATTCCCCCGCATCTAACTGCAATTACAACAGAAGCAACAGGTAAATCTCTTTTTTCAAAAAGAATAGTCATTCCATTCTTTAACACTTTTCTATAGAATCGAGGTTTCATAGAATATAAAGGAAAAAATCCTATTTAAACTTTTTATGAGGGAATCAAGTATTAGTTTCCACCAAATAGGCTCTTAAACCAGCTAATAATTTTATCAAGCAAATTACCACTTATACATTTAGCATTAACACAAATATTTGAAGAACATTCAAAATTATTATCACAAGATTCATCCGATTTTAATTGGGCAATAAATTGTCCCACATCAGAACAATATTCTTCGGATTTCCTGTATCCAAAGGGATAACATTGATTCTCCAAAGGACAGGAGTCTTTGCAAATTAGAGTTTTTGTTAGTAAATTCTCCTCGGAACTATTTTTTTCTGGGAGACGTTCTGGATTAGAATAACATTCTTCTAAAACACTAAAAGAATTAATTCCGCATTTAGTTTCCTTTTCATAGGTTTTACATTTATCTTTACAAAATTCCTCGGCATTCTTTTTTAAGATATCTCCAGTGTTACAAGAAAAATCGTTTCCAAATTTCATTTCATCACCATTATAGCATTGCCAATAAGCAAATTTAAACCCTTTAGGGGTTATTTCTTTTTCTAAAATTGCGGGAGAAATTGTTGGGATAACTTGGGGGATATCGGGATTACAATTAAATTCAACCAACTTGGCTTCTCCATCTATTTTTGTATAAACATAATTTCCACAAGAAGATTTCCAAGTTATCTTTTCTCCAAGATATCCTGAGAGATCCGTAACACAGGTTTCTGCTCCAGAACAAAATGCTCTTGAATTATCTTCAGCAGTATAACATTTTTGGACAGAGTTGGAATTTTTAAAGACGCAATTAACTTGCTCTGTAATCTTCTCCCCCTGTAAACAAATTCCTTCGCTACAAGAAGATTCTGGACATTCTTCAGTTAGGTCTCCAAGAAACCCACAACTATCTTTCCAGAAAACATTACCCTGATAACAAGATTTAGAATAATGAGGTATACATTCTGTATTGTTCTTTGAAGTACAACTTCCCCCTATGCAAGAGGCACCAGGGCATGTTTCGATTAAATCACCAAGAACATTACAGCTATCCTTCCAGAAAATGTCTCCATGATAACAAGTTTTGGTATATTGTGGAACGCATTCCTCGAGAGATTGAACAAATCCTATAACAAATAAAGATAAGAATAAAACACTAAATCCTAAAATCGCAAAACTCTTTTTCATTTACTTTCTAAAGACATCACATTTTTAAATATTCGGGTTTTACTTCCCAAACACTACATAATGTTCTCCCCCAACTTCAAAATCATCCAAGAGATTAAAATTTTCTCTTATAAAATCCAAAATCCAGCTTCTTTTTGCTTTGAAAGATTGCCTATTCCCTAAACTTTTTGTAGCAAAACTCACAACAACCTTATCTACTAAAGGAACAATATCTAAGAGTAATTCTTTTGAATAATTTGGTTTCAAATCTTCTAACGCATCAATCACTTTAAACATAAAAACAATTTTAGGTTTTTTCTGTTTCTTAATTATATCCAGGACTTTTTCTTTTTCAAACAGGCTTAAATGGATAGATTTTCCATCTAATTTACTGCCTTTAAAATAAAGATTAGTTAAATCCACTAATTGTCCAACAGATTCAATCCCAATATAGTCAACATCGATTTTAACTTTTTTGAAAAAAGAATGGCTAAATCCATTTATTCCAGCTCCTAAGTCAATGACATTTGCTTTTTTCCAATTTCCAAAAATTCGCTTATAGACTTCTTCATAATGTGGCAATCTTTCTTTTGTAGAGATATGTTTTCTTAAAATCCATTCTGGTTCTTTACGTTTCAAAATTAAAAGCTTCTTGCTTACAAAAGCACTAAATAATTTTCTTAATAATTCTCTTGTCAGTTTTATTTTTTCTTCTTCGCTTGCCTGTCTTTTTTCAAATTGTTCAAATGCTAGTTCAATATCCTTTTCAGGAAGCTGGGAAAATTCTCTTTTCTCTTTAATTTTATCAAGAATCTTTTTATCCATAAGTTATTTAATTCTTAGAAGTTTAAAAGCTATATGCCCAAGATTTATTTTAAAAGAAAAAACCCAGATAATAAGATTGCATTAACCTTTGATGATGGACCTTCAGAAGAAACAGAAAAAATACTTGATATCTTAAAGGAGAACGATGCTAAAGCAACTTTCTTTATTTGGGGTCAGAGAATTAAAGGGAGGGAAAAGACAATTAAAAGAATAATAAGAGAAGGGAATGAGATAGGAAATCATTCTTATTCTCATAAGAAATTATGGTTCAGAAAAAGGAAAGAGATTGAAGAAGAGATTGGAAAATGTGACGAAGAGCTGGAGGAATTAAGGATAAAAACAAATCTGTTCAGACCTCCTGCAATTAGAATGGGAATTAATTTATTATTAGTTTGCAATAAGATGAAAAAGAAGATAATAATCTGTGATGTTATCTCTAATGACTGGAAAGAACAGGATGCAAACAAGATAATAAATAAAGTTTTAAAGAAGACAAAATCAGGTTCAATAGTGAATTTTCATGATTATATCGAAGGGATGGGTCCAAATAAAAATATTGTTCGGGTTATTCAGATTATTGTTCCCAAATTAAAAGAAAAATATAAATTGGTTACAGTTTCAGAACTATTGGGAGGTTACTAATGACCGTAAATGCACACCCGGAATATATCTACGCAGAAAAAGATTATGATTCTGCAGATAATGATGAAGATAGATTAATTGCTCTAGAAAAAATGATTTCTGTTCTTCCAGGCCATAAGGGGGCAGAAAAAATGAGGGCCAAGATAAAACTTCGTTATAAAAAGTTAAAAGAAAAACTAGCTAAAGAGAAAAAATCAAAAAAAGGTGGCTCAAGACTAGGAATAAAAAAAGAAGACATGCAGGCAGTAATTGTTGGAAAAACAAAATCTGGAAAATCTTCTCTTCTTTCGCTTTTAACAAATGCTAAACCAGAAATCTCCAGTTATGATTTCACAACTCGCTATCCCGTTGTTGGAATGAGTGATTATTATGGCACAGGTATTCAAATTGTTGAAATTCCGGCAATTGAATCAGAATATTATGATAAAGGGGCAGTAAATAGCGGAGATAGTATTATTGTTTTAATAACAAACTTAGAAGAATTAAAAGAAGTTGAAAAAAAGATTGAACGTGCTCCGGGAAAAAGAATAATTGTATTTAATAAAATTGATTTGCTATCTGAAAATGAAAAAAGAAAAATTTATGCAACGTTACAAAGCAAAAAATATAATTTTGTTTTAATTTCAACCCAAACAAAAGAAGGAGTTCTCGAACTAAAAGAAAAATTATTCAAAAGTTTTGGAAAAATAAGAGTTTATACTCGACAACCCGGGGAGCAAGAAAAATCGCAGAGGCCAATAATCCTTAATCCAGAAAGTACAGTAAAAGATGTTGCTGAAAAAATATTAAAAGGATTTGCAAGCAAAGTTAAAGAAACAAGAATTTGGGGCCCTTCCTCCAAATATTCTGGACAGGTTGTAGGGTTAGCACATAAATTAAAAGATTTGGATGTTGTAGAGTTTAAGACGAAATAGTGGATTTATAATAATCCGCTTTAGCAACAAAAATAAAATATCAAATCAACTATTGAGCAGAAATAATTATTTATAAAAAGAATTAATAAAAAAGACCTGCCAAATTGAAAGTGCAAGATAAACCGCAAAGATTAATACAATTAGTGCAATTAATATTAAAATCCAATCTTTAATCTGAGAAAATTTAGAGAGTTTTATCCTATTATCAGATAATTCTTTAGTATAAGTCCTTTCATTAACAACCATATTAAAATAACTAGAACCAGCTAAGAATATCAATAATGCCATAGCTAGATATATCCCCATTAGATAACTTTTTGGAAATTCATTTCTTATTGCAAAAAGAGAAAGTAATAGAGAAAGACTAAAAATGAACATATTTTGAGACTTTTGCCATTCAAAATTTAATCTTTCTGTAGTTTTTCCCATCTTAGTTATCTATATCTCTTCCGAATAGGAGCAATAATATTTTCAAGATATTCTGTAACAGAGTTCTTTAAATCCATTGGATGAAGTTTTCCTAAAACAAAAGCTTTTTCTAAATCTTCATAACTATTAAAATGAACATCTCCTCCAAATTTTTCTGGCCTTAATATTTCCATTATCCCAAATCGAGGAAAGATAATTAATTTGGAAATCTGAAGCAAAGGATTATCTTCAACTATTTTCTCTGGGCAATATGCTCCTTGTATTGTTTTTTTAATTTCATCGTATGAATCAACTACGCTAATGCCACTTCCGGGAATCGATTTTGACATTTTCTGTCCTGGCCCTTTTAGTGAAGTTATTAGGGGGGTATGCAAAGGGATAAAATCATAATCTAGAATTCTTTTCATATCCTTTCCAATCATATGAACTTTTCTTTGTTCCATTCCTCCAAGAGCAACATCAACTTTAAGGTGTTTAATATCAACAACCTGCATTAAAGGATACCACAATTGGGAGATAGTTGCATTTTCAACATCTCTTGCAATTTCTTGCATGCTTCTCAATCCTCTTTGCAATGTAGCTGCCTGCGCGAGTCTCATAACATCGAATTGGTAATCTTTTTTAAATTCAAAACTACTCCCCAAAACAACTTCTGCTTTAATCCCAATAGCCTTAATTGTTTTTTTCCAATTTTCAACTTCTTTTTTTATTTCTGCTTCACTTCCTTTCTTATTTAATAATGCGTGAACATCTGCAAGTAAAATCACAACTTTAAAACCCGCCCTTTCTAAATCTATAAGTTTAGTAATTGTAACGAAATGTCCTAAATGCATTGGCCCATTTGGTTCATAACCGCAGTAAACCCTTGGTTGTTTTTTTCTCTTCAATAATTCCTTTAATTCTTCAGGAGTTATTATTTCTTGTACATTATTTTGGATAAGTTCAAATTTTTCTTCAACATCCATTTTAATAGAATAAATTGGGAATTCTTAAGCTTTTCTAATAGCGAAAATTATTTCTTGCTCCAAGCAGCAATTCCAATAAAGATAAAATAAAATATAAAATTTATTAGATATAGCAAGCTAAAAGAAAGCGGAACTTCTCCAAAAGCATAAAAATAAGAAGGAATCATAGCGATTAAAGAAAGTCCAGAAGTAAAAATTGCCCACCAGCCAGGTTTTTTAACTGCTTTAAACATTTTAAATTCCCAAATAGTAGAGAATATCCCGAAAGGAATAGTTAAAATTGAACTTAAAATAGGAAATCCAATAAACAAAAAAGGAAGAGGGAATAATAAAAACGGCCACCAATGCATCTTAGCTATTTGAAAAGAAATTAACAAGGGACCAACAAGAGGTATCCAAGCAAGTCCTGGAGTTTTATTCTTAGCTTTTTTTGCAATTGCAACATGAGCTAAAGAAACATAAATATACATTCCAATAAGTAAAGCAAAGATTAACATCATAATAAACATGATTATTCCCAAAACAAGCGGATCTGTTAAGATTGCATCCAGATTTTCAACATCAGTAAAATTTCCTACACCAGAAAGATTTTCTAATACCATGTTAAATGTTTTCAGGGGAGTTATTCTTACCCCAGGCGGCAATTCCTAAAAGTACCAAAGAGATAATACTCCCCACAACAGGAATAAGTCCTAATAATACCCACCAACCGGGTTTTTTAATTGCTTCAAATGTTTTCCACATCCAGATTATACCAAAAACTATCGCGACAAGTGCAAAGAGAATTCCAACATAAGGTATCCAAGTTAAAAGCAATAATAAAATTGGCCACCAATGCATTTTTGCAATACTAGCAGTAACTATCAAACTTCCAATTCCAGGTATCCATACAATTCCCGGATGAGGATATCCTGCTTTTTTAGCAATTGTCGTCATAGCAAGAGAAGTATAAATATAAAGTCCAATACAAAGGAATAAAAGAAATACAAATGCCCCCATAATTATAGAAAGTATTCCAGAATAGTCTCCTCCAAGAACTGCCATTCCAACATTAGAAAAATCAAAACCCATATTAAACATAATAATTTATTATTTATAAATTCTTTCTTAAAAGATGTTACTCGAAATGTTTCTTTCAATTCTTTTAGGGATTTTTGCTGGAACAATTACCGGATTAATTCCAGGTATTCATATCAATCTTGTTGGAGTATTTCTTGTTTCACTTTCTGTTTCCTTATTAAAAAACATAAACCCAATTTTCCTGATTATTTTTATTGCATCAATGGCAATTGCACACACTTTTGTAGATTTTATTCCTTCGATATTTCTTGGTTGTCCAGACACAGAAACTCAACTTTCTATTCTTCCAGGACATGAAATGTTAAAAGAAGGAAATGGATATGAAGCAGTAAGATTAACTTCTCTTGGAGGATTATATGCTGTTTTCATTTTGTTAATTATAGCTTTTCCAATTTCTTTCTTAGTATCAAATGTCTATGAAGGAATTCATTCAATCATGCTTTGGATATTATTATCTGTTTCCTGTTTATTAGTTTTTCAGGAAAAAAAGAAGTTTATTGCACTTTTTGTTTTTTTAATTTCTGGAATTTTGGGATTATGTGTTTTGAATTCAAATATGCAAGAACCGCTTCTTCCCCTCCTTACAGGATTATTTGGAAGTTCCTTGCTTATTACAAGCATCAAAGACAAAATAGAAATTCCTCAACAAATGATTAATGAACCAAGATGTAATATATCAAAACCGCTTTTTGGTTCTATAATTGCCTCCCCGCTTTGTGGATTTCTCCCAGGACTCGGAAGTGGACAAGCAGCAGTTTTAGCAAATACAATTTCTAAAACAGACAAAAGAGGGTTTTTATTTTTAATTGGAGCAACAAATGTTTTAGTTATGGGCTTATCTTTCGTCTCGCTTTATGCAATCTCTAAAACCAGAACAGGTGCAGCAGCAGCAATACAAGAAATAATTGGGGTTCTCTCTTGGAAAACTCTTCTTCTAGTATTAATTGCGGTTTTAATAAGCGGAATAATTTCTTTCTTCTTAACAAAACACTTGACAAAATTTTTCTCACAAAAAATGGATAAGATAAATTATTCTTCTCTATCAATCGCGGTTTTAATCTTTCTTGCAATAATTACAATTATTTTTTCAGGATTTTTCGGTCTATTAGTTTTAATTGCTTCAACCCTCGTCGGAGTTTATTGTAATGGGCTTCCTGTAAAGAAAACTCACATGATGGGATGCTTGTTAATCCCGACTATAATTTATTATGGAATGAATTCAATTTAAATTAATTGATGAAAGGTAACCTAACAACAGCAGAAATACATAAAAAAGCGTTAAGACCAAAGAGATAATTGCAAAAGATTTTCTTTTAAGTTTAAAAAGAGAAACAATAGAAACAGTCAAATTAAATAAAAAGAGAAACAAGCCAATATATCCAAAAATCCAAAGCGGGATAATCTCTAAATTCAAAAACGGATAAAAGTAATAGCAAATCATTAGAACAAAACCAATCCTTAAAGCCCACCAAAGAAAACTCTTCTTTTCAGATTTAACTTTTAACTTCGCCTTCTTTTTCATAATTAGTATAAGGCAAATTACTTTTTAAATTTAATTAGAAATCACTAATGGTTTTTCTAAAGTAAAAACATAAGATTTTTAAATAGTATTACCATTAAATAGTAATGAAATTAGAAGTAATATTAAAGGGAATTGGAAGAACTTTACTAACAGGAGTTTTTTGTGGAATAGTCTCTGGATGTGTTCCAATTACAAATCAAATCCCCGATAAAGTGAATATCGTTATAGATACTGCTCAAACAGGAATGATTAAGGGAAGAACAGTTATTCCTCAAGTAGAAGATAATCATGTTGTATGGTATGGAAAAACAGGAGCGAATGTAGAGGTGGAAGGAACTACTTTCAAGACTACTTCTATAAGTGGTGGAGCATACGCAATAGACGGAATTCCAACAGGAAGTTATAATGTAAAAGCAAATTTTAAATCTAAATGGGGTATAGAATATTTATCAAATCCAGAACCAGCTATAGTTACACGACAGGGTGTCGCAGATATTTCAGAGATAAAATTAATTCCTTATGGCTATCCAACTAAAGAAATTTTGCATGGAAAAGCTTATATTAATAAAGAAAAAACTAGCCCTTTTGTAGGAATATTAAAATTATGTGAGTATGGTGGAATGGAAAATGAATTAGGAAGAACAACTACTTCTTCTGATGGTTCTTATGCTTTTCAAGCATCAATGAATAGAATAATTCTTGTAACAGATTCTGGAAAAATAAGATTTTTTTCAGAAATATCTACTTATGGAGCAGGGGATATTTATGTAGACGGAATTGAAAAGGTAGATTGTTTTTTAACAAACAATTAAAACCATTTCCCCAATCCTTCTTGCTTTTCTAACTCTTTTCCAAACACGCTATCAATATTTTCTTTTAGAATTTGCAAATTCTGTTTCATATAAGTTGAGAGGTTATATTTTTCGGCTAATTCTAATGCGGGTTCAAGATATTTTTTTATTCCACCTTCATTAATTGTAAAAATTATTTTTCCTCCGCATTTTATGCAAACTCCAGTTAAGGGAGGACGTCTCATAATCTCATTACAAGCAACACATCTAAATCCTTGCATAGAGAATTTTCTCAAGTTACCTTTTAAATCTTTTAAGAAATGTCTGTCAATAATTAATCTGGCCGCATCCGAAGTATCAACTGCCCTAATTCTTTCAACAAGTTCCATTTGGTGATGAACTTTATCTTGCATTGTTGCAAGAGATTTATAAGAAGAGCAAGTTACTCCGTCATTAAAGTTAGAAGTATTATGAGTAAATCCAATACCAATAAAGGGGTCTCGTCCTTCTTTCAAATAAAGTTTAACATTAGGGATTGATTTTAATTCAGAAGAGTGTTTTTTCTGTTCTGCAAGTTGATAAAGTTCAAGAGGATATTCGCTAGTAAGTTCAAAGTCGAGAATTTGATCATCAACTTCTCCAGCATCAATCTTTGCATTTAAAACAAGTGGTGCGTCTTGAGTTCCTCCACGATGAGAAGGAAGAAATTTTCTGGAAAAATTAAGTAATACATCTCCCAACAACATAATTGCGGCTTCATCTCCATCGCAGTCTCTTCTAATTGCTGCATGCATATATGGACTTGCTAATAATCCAAGAGTATTTGAAAAACCAATAAATCTACAAATAACTCCTGCACAATTATGGGGAGCCATGCAAACACCGATTTGTCCAACCAAATCTTCTCTTTTTTTAATATTATAAACAGATTTCAATCCATAAAAATTTACCAATAGGGAATCAACAAAGTTACAAATTCTTATAAAAACATCATCGGCCCTATCATCCATAGATTCAATTGCACTAGGTAGAAGAACATCATGAGGCATAATTTCAACAATTTGATTTTCATCAATTAACGGATTTCCATAAACATCTTTATCATATCCCAATGTCTTTAATTTTTCAACACTTACAGAAATTTCTTTTGGTTTGAAAGAAACAATCGGAAGCTCTGTTGCATCAAATCTTATTGTTCCGTCTTTGTTTACTTGAAGATCATGCATTGTTCTAATTATCCCCTTTGCAAGATTTTCTAAATTATGTTCTGCAGAAGAAGTTCCTCTTATTCCCTTGATTAAAATAGGAACCTCAGATTTAGGAATTTTTAATTTTTCAATAGCTTTTTCAAAATAATGTCCCACATCCAATTCTATTGTTTGATATGTCTGCGCTTTTTGGTGTTCTCTACATACTTCGAGGGTAGTCCTATCGCAATTGGGGCAGTAAAACATTTTTTTTGTTTCGGCATTACAATTTTCACAAACCGGATAAATTGTTTCTTTCTTACAGGTTTCACAATAAAAAGTTGGAAAAGAACTTCTAACAGTCCCAACTTCACAAGCAGATTGTATACTCCTAAATCTTCCTCCTTCCTTTCCAACAGGGAAGAGCACATTAGGATTTCCAATAAGTTTTCTTAATTTTGCTTTTTCTGGTCTTCCCATTCTTGCTCCGATAAATTCTCCAGCCTTATCTTTAATGACTATTGGAGAAGAAAGATTATTTATGATAGATAAAACAAACTCTCCTTCTTTCAAAGAAGGTTCATCCAATCCCCTAGAAAAAAATTCATTAATTTTTATCTCTATTTTTGAAATTTCTTCTTCCAATGATTCTTCAGGTAAAGAATAATCAACTCCTAAATTTACAAGTAAAGATTTACTATTGGTTTCATTTAAAACAACATGTTCAATTGTAACTTCATGTTCAATTCCTAAAAGCTCTAATGCTCTTTTACCTAATTTAAATTTTTCTTGATCTGATTTAGTATATGGAAAAATTATCTTTCCATTAATTCTTGCTTCCTTAATCCAACTAACTAACCCAAAAAATTCTTGTTTAGAAATCTGCGTCCAATAAAAGATATAATTAGGATGAAGAGGAATTGCAAAAGTTTTGCTTAATTCAACTGCTTGTTCAAAAGGAACATTTAGACAATCAATTGTTTTTTCTATCTCTATATTTTTCTGTCTCAATTCTAATTTCCACCATTCCTCTACATATCCGGGGCGTATAAAAGGAGAATTTCTATTTGCAACATCACTAAAAGGAAAAAGAATATCTCCAAGATAGATTATTTCTTCAACATCGGGATATAATTTTTTTGCTTCTTCTTTTGTTTTAGGTTTTCTCACACTTCCACTAAATAATTTTACAATAGGCCCATCAATAGTATCACAAGAAGTAACAGCACACCCCTTTGTTGGCTTTTCTATTTTCAATTGTGTCCCAATAGCAATAAAAGAATCAGTAATCCCCATTGTTGCAGGATGCATAGATGTTGCGCTAAATCCAGAAGTTCTTCCTCTTCCATATCTAAATCTAAATGCTCCTGAACGAGAAGGATGTCCAAAAACAGGTCTTCCTGCAACTAAATCTTGAATATACGTTGGAGAATCGTCAGTTTTGCCTGTGTCTCTCTTTTCATGAAGTTCAACATATTCGGATAAAAAATCCCAACCAGTAGATTGAAATCCTTTTGATTTTGTTTCTTTTAATAATCTAAGTCCTTTTTTTGCTTTTTGTGCTAATCCTTCTGAAAAAATAAGGCACATTCCACCCCGAATAAAATTAGTATCAACTCTTGCTAAATTTTTATAGTTTGAAACTTCTAATTTTTCTGTTGGATCTCCTGCAATCTGGATTGGAAGATTCTGAGCTAAAAAAGTTGCTTCTTGGACAGTTGGAAGATATTGTAAATTAGAAACATATTCATGATAGTCATAATTTTCAGCAACATATCTTTTTACTTCTTCTTCTGTAGGATCATATTTTGCATAACCAAATAGCTCTCTAAGATAATCAATTAACATTAGCACAACACAACTTGCAGTAGTTCCTGCACTTCTTATAGGTCCAGAGAAAGAAGCAATAAAATAATCTTTTCCATCTCTAGTCTTCCCAAGACTCAACCCAGTAAATCCTTCAATAGGACTTGAAACAACTCCCAAAGTAGTATATGCAAATCCAATTCTTATTCCAGCATCAATTGCTTCTAACAAACTTTTAAACTGACAAAATTTTTGTTTTGCAACTTCTTCTGCAATCTTAAAAGAAACAGCCATTGTTAATTTTCCATATTCTTTCTCTAATTCAAGCATCCTATTTGCAATTCCAGTTCCTTCCATTTGAGGATAGATTGTAGAAATAAGTCCAACGACTTTTTCAGCTAAGCTTCTAGCAAGAGGAATTTCTACTTTGGCAACAGGGTCTAAATTTTTTAATCTCGCTTCTGTTGCAATTTCATAAATTTTCTTTACTTCTTTGTCTAATCTTGTAAAATATTGTGAAGTATTCATTTTTCTTCATTCACTTCCTCTTTATTTTCCACATCTTCAAAGTCTAAAATTTTAATTGTTCTTGTTTTTAAATTAAACATAGGAACTTTGCAAAAATCAGGATGATTTCCCATCTTTTCTTGATAAGAAGTTTTGCTTTCCCAGGAAGAAGCAGAAACTACTAAGATATTATTATGATAAGAGACTGCACTTTTATGAGTATGTCCAGAAACAAGAATATCTGGGATTTTTTTAATCATTAAAAAATCTTCTTCAGAAGGATAATACTGAACAGAAGTATGCGAAGGTGCAAGATGTCGATTTTGCAAAAGATACGCCATGATTTTATTTGGAGAGTTTTGTCCACCTTCATGAATCAATTTGGGGACAGTATTTGCATAATAATGATAAGAAACTCCGTGATAAGTTAAAATATCAAATCCAGAAAAATTTTCCTTAGCTCCAATATTCACATAGGCGGGATTTCCAGTAAGAATTACATTTTTTAAATTATAAATGCTCCAAGCATATTTCTCGCTAAGCAAAGGTTGAGGTTCCATTAATCGAACCCCATCGTGATTTCCTGGAGAAATAATTATTTTTATATCTTTTCTTATTTTAGATAAAAGTTTTGCCAGTCCGATAAATTGTTCTTCTATATCTTTTATTTTTAGTTCTTTTTCTTGACTAGGATATGTTCCAACCCCCGCAATAATATCTCCAACTAAAAAAAGATATTTAATTTTCTCTGCTTCTGGAGTATTTGGAACTTTTCCATTTAGATAATCAATAAATTTTAGAAATTTATCTTCTAAGAATAAACTGCTTCCATAATGAATATCCCCCAAAAATAAAACATTTTCATCAAAGGGAGATTTTTTCCTTTCTGGAAGACTAGCTTCAGGGAAAACAATAGCATTACAAAAGATAATTTCTCTATTTCCAAAACCACTAAATCCTAAAACAGAATCCAAGCAAACTTCTTCTGCTTTTTCATAAAGTTCTTTATTGCTTGGACTAATTAAAACTTTAATTCTTCCTGTTAAATCTTCTATATCAAATAAAATATTTTTATTTTTAGTTATAGATTTGCCTGAAACGATTCCAATAATAGAAAGAGATTGTCTAGTTCCAGAAAGTTTGTTTATAGAAACTAAATTTTTTAAAGAAGAATTTTCTTGCAATATTTTTTTCATATCAGAAACCCTATTTCTAAAGTGTTTAGTAAAATCTCCAACTTCTAGTTTTTTAGTGCGTCCAAGAGGAGCAGATAAAATCTTTACATCAGTTAGTTCAGAATTAATTTGGATTTCTTGTTTATTAGGTACTTCTTGCTCTAATTTTGAAACTTCTCTTGAAATTTCTATGCTTAATCCTAATTTTATTTTTAACCCCTCTAATTGCTGTTGATGTTCTTGAGGAAGTGCAGAAAGAATTTGGAATACTTTCTCTTTATTTTTATTAAACAAACTTTTAGTGATAATTCTTTGATTTGTAGTGTCTTTTATTTTTTCAATGATTAATTTAACTGACTCTTCATCACTCGTTTCATTAAACAAGCCTAAAACTTCTTTATCTAATAAAAAACCTCTTTCTAAACAGAATTTAAGTATTTCTTGTGTATTCATTTTAATCTACGACTTTCAAAATAATCCTCCTTTTAATTTTAATTGAGTTTAATTATAAGATAATGAATTTAGAATAATTTCTTTTGCCTTACTAATAATGTCATTTGTTATTGCAAGTTTAATCTCTCTCATCCTTCCACCCCTTCCTTTAGAAATAACATTCACAGTAATAATCCCTAACATATCAAATTCTTGAATAATATCACTAACTCTTCTCTGAGTAAGCACTTCCAATTTGTTCCTTACACAAAGATCCCTATAAAAATTGTAAACTTCTCCTGTAAATAAATGATGAGGAGTCTCAGATAACTGGATAATTGAACTTAAAACCAACTGAAATTGTTTTGGTTCTGTCTTAATTACATCTAAAATCTTATCTCTTTCTATCTTTTCATTTGCTTCATCTATATATTTGAGATAAATTTTATCAGAATTATCTCTTTCGGCAAGCTCTCCGGCAATTCTAAGCAAGTCTAAAGCTCTTCTTGCATCTCCGTGCTCTCTTGCAGCCAAAGCGGCACATTTAGCAACTACTCCGTCCTGCATTACTCCCTCTTTAAACACTTCTTTTGAACGTTTAGTGAGTATATCTTGTAACTGAAGTGCATTGTACGGAGGAAAGACAACCTCTTCTTCTGAAAGAGAGCTTTTAACTCTTGGATCAATTTCATCTAAAAAAGTAAGGTTATTGCTAATTCCAACAATACAAAGATTGGATTTTGTCAATTCTGGACTAAGCCGAGTGAGATTGTAAAGAAAATCGTCAGATATTTTTTTAGTGGTTTGATCAATTTCATCTAATATTAAAACAATTAGTTGTTTTTCAGAATCAATAGTCTCTATAAACTTGTCATAAACAGATTGTGTAGGCAACCCAGTAGCAGGAACTTCTCCTCCAAACTTCTTAATTAGTTCTGCAAGAATTCTATATTCTGTATCTGAAACTTTTTTAAGCTTGCAATTTAGATATTCTATTCTTAACTTAAAATCTGCATCTTTTTTTACTCTTTTCATTAATTCATTTCTTACATATTGAATAGAAAGGGTTTTTCCTGTTCCTGTTTTTCCATAAAGAAAAAGATTACTTGGTCTTTCTCCCCTTAAAATAGGAGCAAGAATAGAGGCTAATTGTTTAATTTGTAAATCTCTATGGGGGATATCCTCGGGCTGATAACTATTTTGTAATAAGGATTTGTCTTTGAATATCCCATTATTATCAAACGATTCAAATATTTTGTTTAGTTCTTCCCCCATCTCTTTTGTCATATGTTTCCTCCTTCATTTTGTCATACCCTCACACTTCAATTTCCTATGGAACTTCTTGAAGTTATTCTTTTCTTATTCGATATTAATTTGAATTGATTATATAAAGGATTATCACTACTCATAAAGAAAGACGCCTCAATTTCTACTGGAATAAGTTATTTTCTTACTAAGCTAGTTATTTGATGAGATTAGATTAATTAAACTAGTTTTTTGTTCTTCTTATCTTCTTCTAATTTTATTATTATTATTATTATTATTATTATTATTATTATTATTATATCTATATACTATATTATATATAATTTTATAACTAAAATAAAAACAAAGAAAATTCAAAAATTCCTTTTTAAATACTTCCATACGAAACAAAGGGGGGAGGGGTTAAACTTCTCTTTATCCTAACCGTCCTTTATTATTAATTTTCCTTTTTATTAAATATCTTCAACCTTTCTTAAAAATCTTATTAAAATAAGAGCAATTATTAATAAATTATCTATAAAAGAGAGTTAATCTTTTCATTTGACTATATACTCGTAAATCTATTTATTTTTACAGAAAAGTTTATAAATTATTCTTATCTTACCAATTACATGCAGGGAAATAAAAACACATACAGTTCAATTATTGGAAAAATGATTGTAACTAAAGAAGGAAAGAGGCTAGGATTTGTTAAAGACGTAACCTTTGAGACTAAATCTGGAGAATTAATTAACCTTGTAGTTAAAGATTCTACTCCTTATACAAAAAACCTTAATTTAGAGAGAACAAATAGCAGCGAATTGTTAATTCCATACAATTCTATTATTGCTATAGGGGATTTTGTGATTGTTTCAGAGGAAGATTTAATTTAATAATTCTTAAATTATATAAATATTTAAAAATCTTAATTGAATTTAATTAAAATGAAAGTTATAGGGTTTAATTTTACAAAAATAAATGCAGAAGTATCTAATTCTAATCTTACCCAACTAAAAATTAATGCAAAAATGGATATCTCTTCTATTGATTCTTTAAAATCTAGCCTCTTAAATACAGGAGAAGACATTATCGGGGTCGGATTTACTTATTCTCTTCAATATGAACCAAATTTTGCTAAAATTGATTTTACAGGAAACCTTATCTTCTCTATAGAACCTAAACTTGCTGAAGAAATATTAAATGAATGGAAAGACAAAAAAATACCTGAAAAATTTAAAATCTTCCTCTTTAATGTAATTTTGAGAAAATCAAACC